>ERZ780157.73-NODE-73-length-135978-cov-13.411843_pt1 | contig 135978 bp, 127 predicted proteins | sample MGYA00511169_ERZ780157 | MGnify/ENA primary metagenome ERZ780157 (study PRJEB29588, sample SAMEA1965149) | human gut metagenome | biome: human gut; feature: human-associated habitat; material: faeces | place: Denmark | collected 2008/2010 ...
TCATCGTTTACGGTGTGGACTACCAGGGTATCTAATCCTGTTTGCTCCCCACACTTTCGTGCCTCAGCGTCAGTAAAAGCCCAGCAAGCCGCCTTCGCCACTGGTGTTCCTCCCGATATCTATGCATTTCACCGCTACACCGGGAATTCCGCTTGCCTCTACTCCACTCAAGATCGTAAGTTTCAAATGCAGTTCGGAGGTTGAGCCTCCGCATTTCACATCTGACTTTACGACCCGCCTACGCACCCTTTACACCCAATAATTCCGGATAACGCTCGCCACCTACGTATTACCGCGACTGCTGGCACGTAGTTAGTCGTGGCTTCCTCCTATGGTACCGTCATTATCGTCCCATAAGACAAAAGTTTACAATCCGAAGACCTTCTTCCTTCACGCGGCGTTGCTGGGTCAGGCTTTCGCCCATTGCCCAATATTCCCCACTGCTGCCTCCCGTAGGAGTCTGGACCGTATCTCAGTTCCAATGTGGCCGTTCAACCTCTCAGTCCGGCTACTGATCGCAGACTTGGTGAGCCGTTACCTCACCAACTATCTAATCAGATATGAGCCCATCTTCAAGCGGATTGCTCCTTTGAAAGCATTGTCATGCGACTACGCTTTATTATGCGGTATTAGCAGTCGTTTCCGACTGTTATTCCCCTCTTGAAGGCAGGTTGCTCATACATTACTCACCCGTCCGCCACTAAGTCTGCATCTCGTCACCCCGAAGGGATCTGAAATGCATCTTCGTTCGACTTGCATGTGTTAGGCACGCCGCCAGCGTTCATCCTGAGCCAGGATCAAACTCTCTGAAAATTATGGTTATATAACTCTTCCGAAAAAGAGATCATATACTTCCAGATTCGTTTGAAACCAACCTAAATTTATCTGGTTCGTTTCCGTTATTTTTTTCGCTTACGCTGCGAGTTTTCTTCTCGCTTCTGTTAAATTAACAGGGTTCTATCATTGTTTAATTTTCAAGGTTCATTCGCACCCCGTTTTTCGAGGGCTTAAACAGTATACCACGTCAAATCGGTTTTGTCAATACGTTTTTTTGAGTGTTTTCTTTTTTGTCACTTTTATATTATATGCAGCATCAAAAACGTTTATTCCTCAGGCAAAATCAACCGAGCAAAAGCTGCGGACAAGTATGACCGAAACAGACATTCGGCGCTTCCCTACCAATTTTGATATATATGCATATGCGTGAAACGGAATAATGCAAAAAATCGCTTCACAAAAAAGTTACCCGAATAATTTGCCGAAACGGGTTGACAATCGTCGGAAAATGTGGTACAATATCGGCATAAGTAAATCTTTAATTCGGGACAGAGAGACCGACAAGAATGCTTTAACCATCTGCGGATGGGCAATTTTCATACGAGAAAACTGCGCGCTGTCGGCTTCCGACGGCGCTTTTTTTATTTTCAGGAAAGGGAGACCGGCTTATGAAGCTAAAAGCACTTATCATGGACGAAAATGCCGTGAGAAGATCCCTGACAAGGATTTCGCACGAAATCGAAGAAAAAAACGAAGGCAACGAGGTTTTTCTGATAGGAGTTCGCAGAAGAGGCGTTCCTCTTGCGAAAAAGATAGCGGAAAACATCGGCAAAATTTACGGAAAAGCACCCGAAACGGGCGAACTTGACATCGTTCTTTACCGAGACGACCTTTCAAAGCAAAGCGATATGCCGAAAGTAACAAATACGAATATTCCTTTTGACGTAAACGGAAAAACGATAGTTATTGTGGACGATGTTCTTTACACGGGACGAACCGCAAGAGCAGCGATAGACGCCGTGTTCTCGCTCGGACGTCCCGCCTGCATTCAGCTTGCGGTGCTGATAGACCGCGGTCACAGAGAGCTGCCGATACGCGCCGATTATGTAGGCAAGAACATTCCGACATCGCAAAAAGAGGTCATATCGGTAAATGTTCCCGAATACGACGGCAGTTGCTCCGTCGAACTTTATGAGAAGTAAAAAATAATATACAACACAATTTTCAGGGAGGATTTCTTTATGGATCTTATCTACAAAGTCAAAGACAGACCGGGTCTCGGCAAAACAATCGTCTTTGCATTCCAGCAGGTGCTTGCGATCCTTGCGGCAACAATAGCGGTTCCGTCAATCGTAGGCAACGGCATGAGCCAAGCGGCGGCACTTTTCGGTGCAGGTATCGGAACGATAGTTTACCTGCTCTTCACCAAATTCCGCAGCCCCGTTTTCCTCGGTTCGTCTTTCGCTTTCATAGGTTCTATGTTTGCGGCATTTGCAGGTGCGGCTTCCGCAAAAATGGGCTTTATGGGTCTCATAATCGGCGCGGCGTTTGCAGGTATTGTATATGTCGTTATCGCAATCATCGTTAAATTCACAGGCGTTAAATGGATAAACAAACTTATGCCTGCCGCAGTTATCGGTCCCACCGTTTCCATCATCGGTCTTTCACTCGCAGGCAATGCGGTTTCCGACCTTTGGAAAGGTAAAGTCGTTGATGCGGACGGCAACTCTCTCGCAAATCCCTATATTGCGCTTTTCTGCGGACTTATCACACTTCTCGTTGTTATCCTTTGCTCCGTATACGGCAAGAAAATGGCAAAACTCATTCCGTTCATCATCGGTATCCTTGCGGGATATGCGGCAGCTGCAATATTCACAGTTATCGGAATCAAGACCAATAACGTAGCACTCCAACTTATTGATTTCAATGCATTTACCGCGGTATTTGATATTTCAAAATTCGCATTCGGTCTTCTTGAACTCCCAAAATTCACTTTCATCGATGCACTTATCGGCGGCGGATTTAAAGAAATCAATGCAGGATACATAGCAACCGTTGCTTTCGCATACGTTCCCGTCGCATTTGTAGTATTTGCGGAACACATTGCAGACCACAAGAACCTTTCATCCATCATCGGACAGGATCTTACGGAAGACCCGGGTCTTCACAGAACGCTTCTCGGCGACGGTGTAGGCTCTATCGCAGGCGCACTCTTCGGAGGTTGCCCGAACACGACTTACGGCGAATCCGTAGGCTGCGTTGCAATCACCGGTAACGCTTCTGTTGTAACTATTTTTGCAACCGCTATCATGTGCATGGCGATTTCGTTCTTTACTCCGTTCGTAGTATTTCTTGCAAGCATTCCGAACTGCGTAATGGGCGGTGTTTGCATGACGCTTTACGGCTTTATCGCGGTAAGCGGTCTGAAAATGATTCAGGATGTTGACTTGAACGACAACGCAAATCTCTTCACGGTTGCGGTCATCCTCATCTCCGGTATCGGCGGACTTACGGTAAGTTTCAGCATCGGCGGAGGTCACATGGTTACCCTCACGGAAGTTGCCTGCGCGCTTATCCTCGGTATGATAGTGAACGCAATAGTAAGACCGAGCCTGAAAAAGAAATCCAAGTAATTTAATTACACCTAACCCCTCACAATATAACATTACTTCCCGATGTTTTACGTCGGGAAGTTTTTTTGTCAGGCGGTGTATACGCAACAAAGCAACAACGCAAAAAGATAACAAAAAAACGACAACGGCACAAAGTGAAAAAAAACCCTTGAAAAAAAACGGTGTCCGTGATACAATAACGGTATAATAACTATCAGGAAGTAACCGACAATGAAAAATTATACTTTTAAGAAAGTTGACGAGAAGCCGATGCTCGACTCTCCCGTTTGGAACGACGTTGAAAAAGCGACGCTCGACAACGACAATTTCTGCGGAGAAAATGCGGAAAAGATAACCGTTACCGCTCAGGGCGTATGCACAAAGTACGGCATAACCGTAAAATTTGAAAGCGACGAAAAAAATCCCGTAATAAAGTATTCGCACGCAAATCAGCCGGCATGGACGGACAGCTGCGTGGAATTTTTCCTGGCGCCGTATCCCGACGAACAGGGAAATTATCTGAATTTTGAGCAGAGCCTCGGCGGCGCATTATTGCTTCAAAAAGGTCCGAATGCCGCAGACAGAACATATATTCCGCACAGCGACGAATATTTTGAAACGGAAAAGCAAATCGACGAAAACGGCTGGAAAATCAAGTTTTTTATTCCGTTCTCTTTCATCGACAAGCATTTTGCGACGATGAACAAGAAATTCAGAGGAAATTTTCAGTTCTGCTGCGAGGACAAGGACGTATATCTGACGTGGAACAGAATAGAAAACCCGTTCCCCGCGTTCCATAAGCCCGAGTATTTCGGAGAAATGACGCTTGATATGTCCGTTCTTGACAGAATGACCGCAGAGTGCATCAAATACGGATACAATGTTTTTGAAATGTGCGAAATGACCGAAAGCGGCGTTGACGACAGAACGTTTTTGCCGAGCGAGCCGACGCATTTTTCGTATTCCATAACAAAGTGCGTGACCTCGATAATTTTCGGAATGCTTCGTGATAAAGGGCTTGTAAAAGAGACCGATAAGGTTGCGGACTATCTTTCGGAATTTTTTCCCGAAGACGTTGACCCGAAATGGTACGACGTAACCATCGAAAATATGCTCCAACACAGAAACGGCGGCTCGGGCGGCGGGCAGTGGAACAAACATATCGACGCAAACGAGCCGAACGACAAAGATTTTCTTTTCTATATATTCTCCGACAAACTTCAGTATGAGATAGGCGACAAGATAGTTTACTGCGAAAGCAACTACTATGTGATTTCGAGAATAATTGAGAAAATCGTCGGAATGCCGGTTGACGAATGGGCACTTAAAAATCTGTTCAACCCGCTTCACTTTGAATATGTCTCTTGGGGAAGATGCCCGCAGGGACATACTTTCTGCGGCAGCGGTCTTTCTTTGCGAACACAAGACATGGCAAAGTTCGGAATGATATATGCGAACAACGGCATATATGAGGGCAAACGTTACCTTTCGGAAGAGTGGATAAAACTTGCGACAAATGTTTTCAAAGTCGACGACTTCGGCGGCTACGGCTACGCCGTGCAGAAAACTGCGTACATGAAAGAAAACGAGTTTTATCTTGTCGGCGCGGGAGACCAGACGGTGGTTTTCAGGATAGGAAAACCGCAGGTCATCGCTTTCCATGCGGCGGGAGCGGGCGGACACCTCGGACTGCTCAAAACCGTTGTTGACATTATGAGAGAAGACTGAAGAATATGAAGCGTATGCAAATATAAGTCCGCATACGCTTCATATTTTTATATATTGCAGTATTTTCAATCCGTCAGACAATAGGCTTGCCGTGGTCGGTCTGTTCCACTTTTCGCAGAATCACATCGTAACTGCCGCCGTTTTTGAGCGAAACCGTCACGCGGTCGCCCTCTTTGTGTCCCATTATCGCTTTTCCGACGGGAGATTCAACACTTATCATATCGTTATCTATGTCTATATTGACGGTTGAAACAAGCAGCACGGTCTGTTCTTCGTCGTCATCTTCAAAATAAAGGGTAACACGGCTGAAAATTCCCGCGCCGTCGCCGACGGTGTAATCCTCGATAACCTCGGCGGTATCAATCATTTTAGTAAGATAACGTATGCGGCGTTCGTTCTTGTTTTGCTCCTGTTTTGCGCATTTATATTCCGCATTTTCGGAAAGGTCGCCGTATTCGCGGGTTCTTTTTACTTCTTTAAGCAGTTCGCCGCGAAGTTCGCAAACGCGGTAATGCAGTTCTTCTTTCATTTCCTTTATATCGGATTCGGTCAATTTGTTGTGCATATAAATATCTCCTTTTACAAGAATTATAGCACCGACCGCAGCAAAAGTCAAGAATGAAAAATTCACGGAATGTATTTTTATCGGTCAACAAAATTCTATAAACGGGTGGTAAAATTATTCCATACTGAAAATTACGGAGAATGCTTATGTTATCACTTAAAAACATAATCAAGGATTACCCGGTAGGCGACGGCGTTGTTCACGCGCTCAAAGGCGTTGACGTCGAATTCAGAAAAAATGAATTTGTTGCCATACTCGGACAATCGGGCTGCGGCAAAACGACCCTGCTAAATATAATCGGAGGGCTTGACCGCTACACTTCGGGCGACCTTATAATCAACGGTCGCTCAACCAAGGAGTTCAAGGACAGGGACTGGGACGCATACAGAAACCATTCTATCGGATTTGTGTTCCAAAACTACAACCTTATCCCCCATCAGACGGTTCTTTCCAATGTCGAACTTGCCTTGACGCTTTCGGGCGTTCCGAAATCCGAGAGAAGAAAAAGAGCCGTCGAAGCGCTTGAAAAAGTCGGACTCGGCGACCAGTTAAAGAAGAAGCCGAATCAGATGTCGGGCGGACAGATGCAGAGAGTTGCCATTGCCCGCGCGCTTGTCAACGACCCCGACATACTGCTTGCAGATGAACCCACAGGCGCGCTGGATTCTTCCACGAGCGTTCAGATAATGGAGATTCTTAAAGAAATCTCAAAAGACAAACTTATTATAATGGTCACGCACAACCCCGAACTTGCGGAGCAGTATGCGACAAGAACCATAAAGTTGTTGGACGGAAAGATAATATCTGATTCTGACCCGTACATAAACGAAACCAAAACGGAGCCTATCGGCAAAAAAGAGCAAAAGAAAGTCAAAAAGCCGTCCATGTCGTTCTTCACGGCGTTGGCTCTTTCGAGAAACAACCTTATCACGAAAAAAGGGCGCACGCTTCTGACGGCATTCGCGGGCAGTATAGGAATTATCGGAATTGCACTTATACTTTCGGTCTCGACGGGCGTCAACAACTATATAAAACAGGTGCAGGAAGACACCTTGACCTCTTACCCCATAACCATTGAAGCCGAATCGGTCGATATGAGTTCCATGCTTTCGGCGATGACTGACAGAGAAGAGGACAAAGACCACGACAACGACAAAGTATATGCAAACTCCGCAATGTATGAGATGATGAATCGTCTCAACAATCCGAACAAGTCTGTAAACGACATGAAGCGTTTTCGTGCATTTATCGAAAGCGGAACAAGCGGCATGGACGAATTTCTTTCGGGCATACGCTACGGTTACGACGTAGACCTCGGCATTTACACAAAGGACGCGAACGGCTCGATAAACAAATCCGATATTCAGGCTCTTATGGAGACCATGTACGGCGACGTTGCGAGTTCGGAGATGATGTCAACATATTACGACTCTCTCGAAATATGGTCGCAGCTTCTTCCCGGAGACGACGGACAGACCGTCAGCGACGTTGTAAAAAGTCAATACGATGTGGTTGCGGGAAAATGGCCCGAAAACTATGACGAAGTCGTTCTCGTTTTAAGCAAGAACAATGAGATAAACGACTTCACAACGTACGCATTGAGCCTTAAAACGCTTGACACTTTCAAAGATGAGTTTGATAAATATATGAACGGCGGAACGGTTGACATCGAAACTCTTTCTTGGAGTTATGAGGATATAATGTCAATCAGTCCGAGAGTTATTCTGCCGTCGGACAGTTTTTCTTACGATGAAGAAAGCAAGACGTATACATACCTGAGAGAAAGCGAACAGGGGCTTGAATACCTCTATTCGAGCAAATCGACGGCATTGAAGATAGTCGGTATAATCAAACCGAGCGAAAGCGCGACATCAACAATGATTCGCGGCGGGCTTGCATACACGTCAAAACTGACGGACTATATTATAGAAAAGGCGAACAATTCGGATATAGTAAAAAAGCAACTCGAAAACGAGGATACGGACATTTTGACGAATCTGCCGTTCCCGTCCGACGAGGAGATCCCGTCCAATGAAAAAATCGCTTCCGTCAAGGAGTATTTGAACGGTCTGAACGATACCGAAAAAGCGCTTGTCTACGTCAGCATAAAATCCGTTCCTGCGGACGCGGACACGCAGGCATTCATAGACGCTCAAATGCAGGGACTCGAAAGAGCGGATATGGAAAAGACGCTTACGCAGGCGCTGAAACAGCAAATGCAGCTTGATGAAAAAACGCTTGCGTCGTATATCGCCGAAATGAGTGACGAAGAAATAACGGAGAACATGAAAAACATACTTTCCGCACAATATGCGGCGCAGTATGCGGCACAGGTAACGGCACAACTTTCGCAATACACGACCGAACAACTTTGCGTAATGTTCAACTCTTCCGAATTTTCGGACGCCGACTACCTGATGATGTATGAGCATATCCTGCCCGCGACCATATCTTCTTCAACTTATAAGAAAAACCTCGAAAAACTCGGCTATGTCGACCCCGAAGACCCCGATACCATAGACCTTTACGTCTCGACTTTTGAAAACAAGGACAAAATTGCCGACATAATCGCAAAATATAACGAGGGCAAGGACGAAAAAGATCAGATAACATACACGGACTATGTTGCGCTTCTGATGTCAAGCGTGACCACCATTATCAGCGCAATATCTTATGTCCTTATGGCGTTTGTTGCAATCTCGCTCATCGTTTCGTCTATTATGATAGGAATAATCACATATATCTCGGTTATCGAAAGAACGAAAGAGATAGGCATACTGCGTTCTATCGGCGCATCAAAGAGAGATATTTCGAGAGTATTCAACGCGGAAACGTTTATGGTCGGTCTTGCGGCAGGCGTTCTCGGAATAGCGATAACGCTTCTGCTTTGCATACCCGTTAACGCAATAATTCATCATCTGACGGAGATTCCCGAACTTTCCGCCGCTTTGCCGCCCGTAGCAGGAGTGATTCTTGTGGCGATAAGCGTACTGCTGACGATGATAGCGGGACTTCTTCCCGCAAGAATAGCGGCAAAAAAAGACCCCGTCGAGGCATTGAGAACAGAGTAAAGCAAAATTTCCCGATTACGGAAAACTTTTCTCGGATACGCTGTTTTGTCCGTTAGGGACTTGCATTTGTGAAAAAAGTGTGATATAATATTTTTGATAAGTCATCAAAATATATATCGCACTTTTTTCGTTTTTGAGAACCGAAAGAAAAAACGTCCGGAAAAAGTTTTTTCCGAACGGGATAGGACAAAAAATGCTTCACGAAAAATCCTGCGGCGCGGTTTTGTTTACAACAGAAAAGGGAATTAAAAAGTTTCTGCTTGTCGAGTCAAATTACTTCGGCTTTCCGAAAGGTCATGTCGAGGAAAATGAAACAGAGCAGGAAACCGCTTTGCGCGAAATTAAAGAAGAAACGGGGGTTGACGCAACAATAATCCCGGGTTTCAGGGAAACGGTCAATTACAAATTGCCAAACGGAAATGTCAAGGAGGTTGTTTTCTTTATTGCGGAGTACGCGCCGCAGCAGTACACGGTCAACAGAACCGAGCTGCGGGGAATCACTTTGCTGACCTATGATAAAGCGATCAAGCGGATAACGTATCCCGACACACGCAACGTGCTCAAAGATGCAAACGAGTGGCTCAAACGGCACGGATATTGACCGATCGAAAAAACAGTCGAAAAACGCGATTTAACACAAAGTTTTCAAAAGAGCCATTATTTACGTACTCTTTCCGTTGACATTTTGACATAAAAATGCTATACTGTGTTTGAAGTGGAGACCGCCGTTTTTGAATTTTGATTTCGGCGCTATCCGCTTCTTTCGGCGCTTGATTCGAAATCCTCGGGCAAGCCGAAATCAGAAAAAAAGAAATCAATTTTTACAGGAGGCATCTTTATGAAAAGAAGTTTGGCACTGCTCTTAACTTTCATTGTTTGTCTTTCATTTGCGGGTTCTGCATTTGCGGCGGAAAAAGACGGAAAAACGAATGTTCTCAAAGGCGTATTCCCGGAAGATGTGAGAACACGGTATGTCCCTGACGATCCTGAGTTCAGCGGACTTGAAGTTTCCGATGAAATGAAGAAAACTTTGAAAAAACTTGTTGATTCAAACATCGTTATTCTTAATATGATATTGAGTTCCCCCGGAGACGCGGATACTTGGCCGAAAGATATTCCGAGCGATCCCGATTTTTCGTTCAAACTTAATCTGGAAAAGTTCCCGACTTTTAAAGACCTGGAAGACTTTGTAAAATCGGCATATACGCAGAGAGTCGTTGATTCGTTCTTTGGACAGGACGAATATGTGAACAACAACGGCGAACTTTGGATAAAACCTAACAAAGATATGTCCGGCGGCGAATATTCGATATTTGAGGAATACAAATTTATAGTTGTTGAACTGACAGAAAATCATTGCTATTTTGACCTTGATGTTCCGCAGTATGAGGAGTTTACGGGAACCGGAATTTCTCAGGCAAAGGTTCGCTACGAGGCGGTCAAAGAGAACGGCGAATGGAAACTGACGGATGTTTTCTGCGGAGCAAGGCTCTATGAAGACAAAGTGACGATTGACGGCATATATTTCTACCGTCAAGAAGAACTTCCCGACGATCCCACCGAAACGACGGTCGCTCCGACGACAGGAAACTCGCCCGACACCGCCGATGAAATGAGCATTGTTTCGTTTGCGGCAGCCGCAATCATTTCATGTGTTGCGATTGTATATGTTGTCGCAGCCAGAAAAAAAGTTTCGAAAGAAAAATAAATCTGTAATCCGATAACAATTTTACGCCGTTCCCGTTAAGGGAACGGCGTATCAGTTTTTTAGTAATACAATTATTTAAGGCAATCTTTCAGTTCACCGAATGTGATGGGAGAGACGATGCCTTTTTTGCCTATCAGGCTTACTGCGCAGAAGCCGAGCATACCGTAAAAATGAAGCTCGTTGCCGTTTTCAAGAGAAACGCAGAATTTACATATCCCCCTTTCACCGTTTTCAGCTCGAAAATCAACTATCTTTTTACCGACACAGCGGCAGAAAAATTTATCAGGGATAAAGTTTACGGCTTTTTCTGCGGCGAAACTTCCAAACTGAATATCGATTCTCTCTTCCTCGGGGAAAAATACCGAAAGGCTTTCGCCGCCGTCAAGATCAAGAATAAAGGCATCTTCCACAACGGTATGACGGACAAGCGAAAAGTCATCGGGAATATTGTCAAAGCGCGACCAATAATCGCGATCCGCCTCTCCGAGACGTTCAAGTCGGTTATACACGGCGGCTTCGATATATTCGCGCCGAAGAAAAACCGCGTCGCCGAGACAGCGCAGCCCCTCAACGGTTCTTCCGATATATTTTTTTGTTATCTCTTCGCATTTTTGCGGGCTGTCAAAAATCATAAAAAACCTCCGTTGCGAACAAAGCGCAGGACTTGCAATCCGAAAAATTTTGTGTTATACTGTTATCAAATAAACTACGGGACGATACAATGATTAAAAGAACTGTTGCACTATGCTTGTTTTTTCTCGCCTTTTGCCTCATTACAGGCTGTGGAAGAAATTCCGAGCCGATAGACAAAAACGATTCGGCGGCAATAGACGAATATTTCAGATTTGAAAACGCACCGAAAGACATTATCCCTTTTTTAAAAGGAACAAAACAGTTGACGGAAGATGACGTTATTCGTATTTCCGAAAATGAGAATCCGAGCCTTGAAGACTTCAAAGACTTTAAGTGCGTCTTTTCGGGAAATGAGAATGCCTATGTGGTGGACTTCAAGGTCAACGACCGTATCAGCCTGCAATATGTTTACAATGCGGAAGAAGATGACATCTCTCTTTTGCTTGTCTGCGCTGAGGATTCGACTGCGATAGATATCAGAACGGGAGACGTCAGAAAATATATAAACGACAGAAAGGTATAATACTCATGAGACAGGTCAAAGCAATTCCCATAACACATGAAAATTTTGCGCCGTTCGGGCAGTTCTACACCATGGCAGACCCGAAAGGCTATGCTTTATGCGGAGAGATCCACAAATTTTTTCCCGACAGATTGACGGCTTCGGCAAATCACAATGTAGGATATTCTCCGATACTCGTCAAAAAGCCTGAAAGAATGATAATTTCCGCGGTTGAATACCATACCACGACTTGGGAAATGATAATGCCGCTGAACGATGATATGGTTCTTCATGTTGCCCCCGCATCGGCAGGAACGCCCGTTCCCGACTTGGCGCAGGCGTTTATCGTTCCGAAGAATACTCTTGTCAAGATAAATGCCGCGATATGGCATCTTGCGCCTCTTCCGAAAAGCGCGGACGAACTTTGCGCGATGATAATCCTGCCGGAATGTACTTACGCAAATGACTGCACCGTTGTTCCGCTCAAAGAGGAAGAGCAATTCGAGATAATTCTCTGAATTAAATAATTTAAAAAGACGGATAACGGAATGTCTTTCCCTTTTCCAAACGGGGCTGTAAAAAACTTACGTTTTTTACAGCCCCGTATTTTTCAGTCTGATGTCAAACACTCCGTATCAACGGGCATTTCTTAAAACCATAACGGTAAAATTGCCGTCCGAATAACCAATGCCCACATTATAACTCTTATCGGAATTATCCGCAAAATACATGATGGCGTCATCTGACGACATATCGGAAGCGGAAACGGTGAAACCCGCTTTTTTTACCGCTTCAAGGTAATCTGCCGCGTCGTCATACGTTGCATCCGAAAAGGATATGGTTAAAAGTCTTCCCGATGCGGAGATGACCTTGTTTTTCTGTTTGCCGAATTTCGGTTCGGGAATAACCTGAGTGAAACCGTCTTCACCCCAAGCCTCCGTCACAGCGGAGGACTGCTGCTGTGCGGACGTGGTTTGCGAAGTACTGTTTGGGGATGAATCCGAACCGTTGTTTTTCTCCGTATGGGGAACGGTCACTATCTCCGTTTCTATCTCCCCCGCAGCATTTGTTCTGGTGACAACAACTGTCTCATATGACTGAGATGAAGAGTTATCTTTCTCCCCGCCGCAAGCGCAAATTCCGAGCGCAAGAACGAATGCAAGCGGTATCAGTAAAAATTTTTTCATTTCGAATTCTCCTTCTCTGCTGTTGACGGTGCGGAAATGTTCAATCTGAAAATATTGTCGGAAAAAATCACGTTGACGGTATAGCCGTCGGAGTTTTCATAGATTCTGTTTACGGCACCTTTCGCCTGATTGTTGCTTTCGACTTCTTCTTCATAATCAAGAACAAAGCCTTTTTCCGTTATTTTTGCGCAATACGCTTCTGCCTGCGCGGAAGAAACATCGGAATACTCACTTATGAAACCGAGAGCTTCCGAAAAAGAGGACTTTGTTTTGGTGCCGAAGTCAGGTTCCGGTATCTTATCGGAAAGAGATTCATATCCCCAAGGAATTGAATACGTTTCTTTGCCTTCAAGTTCGTTGAATGTATAGAAAAAGCCGTTATCAAAGCCGACGGAATAGTATCCTTCATTGTATTCCTTAAAATAAGCAACTATCTTTGCTTTATCTGCCTGTGTCATGGCATCGTAGCCTGCAAACCCGTAATTCTCTCCGAAAATCTCTGTAATGAAATTTCTTTCAAAATCGCTGAGATCGTCAAGTGTTTTCGGCACATAAGAGACCGCAAGCGTTTCGCCCTGTTTGAAACCGGGAGCGGCATAGTCGGAACCGTCGTTATAATATTGATAATGACAGGCACCGAGCACAAAAGCAAAGCAAATAACAATGAACAAAGCAAACACTTTTTTCATCGTTTTCGCCCCCCTTGTTGCCGACGCCTGTCATATAAATAAAAATCAGTTGGTTATCCGCCTATGATTTCAAAAGCTTTCGCCGAATCATATTCGGTTCTGTCCTTAAAGCCCTCTACGCATTTCTCCGTCCAATTATTGGTATCTGTGCTTCTGAGGTTGGATTCCGCAGATTTTTTCCAGAAAATTTCACCCGAAGAGAGGTAATATACGATATAATACTTCTTCGAACCCTCGAACATCTTATATTCGCCTTTTACTCTGTCACCGGCAAATACCCATTCTGCGAGTTCGGAGGAGTAGCCTTTTGCTGTCGTTTTTGCAAAGTCCTCATAAAGTCCGCCTTTGGAAGAAGTGGAAGAATCCGCAGAGTTTTTGGAAGCAAGTTCCTTGAAGTTATCTTCCGTCGGGGTCTTGTCAAGTGCCGCAAGAACCGATTCAGCCTTTTCTTTAAGAGCTTTGAGTTCTTCGTCCGTCGCGCCCTTATCTTTATCCGCAACGGTCGGGTCAAGACGGATTATACGAATGTTTGCAAGTTTATATTCGTCTCTTTCAGAGCCGATATAGTAAAGAGCGATATATTTATCGGTGCCCTTCACAACGGTAGTATCTCCCGCTTTTCTCTCGGAATCCGTCAGCCATTTCTGACCGTCGGAGCCGACAAGAGAACTTGCCTCGGAAGAAGTCTTTCTTTCGGACTTAACAACTTTTTCGTTGCCCTTTGTAAATACTTCTTCGCTTTCCTTGTTTGCTTCAACGTAAGCCTCCGCGTCAGCCTTGGCTTTCTTTTCAGCCTCGGAAGCCTCGGTCGTCTTGGAGTCGGAAGAACTGTCGTCATCAGTCTTCGGCGTTTCATAAGCAAAGTCAAGAGCAAGGAAAGTATAAACGTCGTAAGTGGATTTGTTTTCGCCGTAATATTTTTCAAGCGCGGCATCATCGTAATTCAAGCCGTCTTTGTAATTCGTCTGATATGCATTTGCGACATAGGAATATTCAAGCATATGGCGCATAGTGGATTCGTTAAAGCCCTTGCCGTAAGAAGACGAATAAAGGGTTTTCAGATCCACTTTATAGTTGCCCGCGGTTGCGGTATCGGTGTCAATCTTGTTGTCAATGCTCTTGTTTATAGTATCATAATCTATCGTATAATTTTCGTCCGCTTTTGCAAGTTGATAAAGAGCGAGTTCGGTTTTAAGGCTCTCCGCGGCGGCATTTACAAACGCCTGCTTCCATGTATCGCCCTCCGAAACGGTTATACCGAGAAGGCTCGCGGCGCTTGCGTTCGCCTGTCCGTTTTCCCAGCCGTCGGTCTTGGTGTCAACGCCGAAATACGAAAGATATGTTGAAGCATTGTTGTACATCGTGACATAAGCGTAATTGAATTCAAGCGCATTTATGCTCTCGTCGCCCACCGTCAAAACAGTCTTTCTTTTTAAATTGAAACCGGTATTGTCAAGAACCGTCAAAGTAATTCCGACAGCGAGAAGAAGCCCGATAACTATGCAGAAAACAGTAAATATTGGGAAATCTTTTTTCTGCTTGTTCTTTGCGTTTGCCATAGATAATCATCCATCCTAACTTTTTTTGTCGTATCCGAGAAAAGAAACCGCATACGGTTTTTTACACGGAACGATTTGCGTTATACGCAACTTTTCATTTCATATATTATACTATTTTTTTTTCAGATTGTCAAGTTATCAGGCTTTTTTTGTACACGTTCACAAGTCTTTTTATACATTTTCGCCACTTTGACGATGAAAGCCTGTCCTTTTCGGTCAAAATTCAAGTCATATGATTTTAAAGGGACAGTAAAAACGTATGTTTTTAACTGCCCCTTTATAAAAAAATCCGCACAACCGTCCGGTCGATCCGTAAAAAACGGACAGTGACACGGCCGAACAAACCTGTCAGAAGGCAGGTGGGGTAAAATCGCTCTTATGTTTTGTGCTTCCAACGTCCCGACCGAAGTCGGGGAGGCCTGCATACCCGCATAAGAAGTCGAAATCCCTTAATCAAGGTGTAGGTTTTATACAAAAACCGTGTCGGAACGCATTGCGCAGAAATTTTTGTCAAATTTTATCAGCGTTCTTTTCGAAATCAGTCCTCGGAGGGAATGTCAAAATCGAAAAGACCCGCATTGTCCGCTTTCGCTTCGAAAAGTTTGATAACGGTATTGAATTCGTCCTCATCGTCAACCGTAACCAGAGCTTCTTCGTCTTCGCCCTCGTTTACGACTTTCAGAACGATATATTCGCTTTCTTCGTTATCCATCTGTTCTTTTTCAACAAGAGCAAGATAGAGCGTACCCTCGGACTCAACGCCGTCGATAACGACAAAATCGGTGGTGTTGCCGTCTTCGTCGGTCAGAGTAAGTATGCCGTCGTTTTCGCAACCGCAATCGCAGTCATGCTCATGTTCGTGTTCATGCTCGTGTTCGCAGCCGCAACCGCAGCCGCACTCGTGCTTATCTTCCATGTTATTGTTCTCCGTTCGTTTATTTTGTAATTATATTGTACACCAATTATGCCTGCTTGTCAAGATATTTGAATCCGAAAAAAATTTTTCCGATTTGTCGAACACGTTGCAAAAATACAGCGAATATGGTATACTATACCGAGAAAGGGATATAAAAGATGGAATACAATTATATTATATGGGATTTTAACGGAACATTGCTCAACGATGTCGGAATATGCGTGGACTGCCTGAACACGCTGCTCAAAAGTCATGGCATGAGCGAAAAAACGGAAGAAGAATACAAAAAAATATTTACGTTTCCGATAAAAGAATATTACCGCCGAGCGGGCTTTGATTTTGATGTTACGGATTACGACACGCTGGCGCACGAATGGACGGATTATTATCGTTCGAGGGCTGACCTTGAACTGTTTGACGGAGCGGAAAAAACGCTGAAAACGCTTGCAAACAGAGGTCTTAAACAGATAATAATCTCCGCATCCGAAAAAAACACGCTTTTTGAGCAGACAAAAGTACTCGGCATTGACGGTTATTTTTCCGAGATGCTCGGGCTTGACAACATTCATGCGCGCTCAAAAGAGGCAACAGCAAAAGATTGGAGAAAAAGACACCCGAAAGCAAAAGCGATATTTATAGGAGACACAACACACGACAAAGACGTGGCGGACGCGATAGGCGCGGACTGTCTTCTTATCCCGAACGGACACCAGACAAGAGAAATTCTTAAAAAAACGGGAGCGACGGTCTGCAAAGACATAAAAGATATTCCCGCATTTGTTCTTAATTGATAAAGGGCTTGACTTTAACGCTATAAAGTGTTATAATATGAAAGCAGACCGTTAAAAGGAGAAATTGACAATGGCTTTCAAATTCACTGAAGAATCGGACAGATTCTTTGATGCTATACTCTCTCTCAAAAACAGAGAAGAGTGCAAAAAGTTTTTTGAAGATATATGCACGATAAAAGAAATACAGGATTTGCAGCAACGGCTTACGGTTGCAAAAATGCTTGACGAGGGGCGCGTTTACAGCGAGATAACGGAAAAGACCGGTGCGAGCGCCGCAACGATAAGCCGCGTTAACAAATGCCTGACATACGGCAGCGACGGGTACAAGACCGTGCTCGAACGTCTCAAAGAAAGCGAAAAGAAATGATACTTTCGGACATTCACGTTCATACGACTTTCTGCGACGGCAAAAACAGCGCGGAAGAAATGATTTCCGAAGCGATAAGCAAAGATTTTGTTTCCCTCGGATTTTCGGGACATTCCTATACATCTTTTGACGACGGTTGGTGTATGTCGGAAGAGGATACCGAAAAATATATCGAAACGATACTTTCGCTACGCAAAAAATATTCGGGGACGATAGATATTCTGCTCGGCACGGAGCGGGACTTTTTTGCGGACGAAGACAGGCATACATACAACTATATTATAGGTTCTTCGCATTATGTCAAAGTCGGGAACGAATATCTGACGGTGGATAAAAGTGCCGAGGAACAAACAAAAATAATCAACGGTTATTTCGGCAGGGACACCTTCGCTTTCATAAAAGCATATTATGCGCAGGAAGCCGAAATAATCAAGAAAACAAACTGCGACGTTATCGGACATTTTGACCTTGTGACAAAATTCAACGAGGGAGGGAAAATGTTCGATGAAAACTCGGACGCATACAAAAAAATCGTTTACCAAACACTTGAAGAACTTGTTATTTCAAAACCTATTTTTGAAGTGAATACGGGTGCAATGACAAGAGGATACAGAACCCGTCCCTACCCCGCCGATTTTATTCTTGACTATGTTTCGGTTCACGGTTGCGGACTTGTGCTTACCTCCGATTGTCACAAAAAAGCGTTGCTCGGAGGCTTTTTCGACGAGACAGAAAAGCGACTGCGCGAGAGGGGCTTAAACAACATTTTTGTGCTGACCTCAAAAGGTTTTATTCCCGTAAAGTAAAACAAATTTCGAATAAAAGATATCGGGGCTGTAAAGAAACGCGAGTTTCTTACAGCCCCGAATGTTAATATAATCGGTTTCGGCAATACAAAATTTTTTCCCTGCCGACGAAAAAGTACCTCAAAAAAAGAGAAACGTCCGTTCCTGAACGGCGAACGGACTCTCTATATAAAAAATTTTACAGGAAAATTGAATCAGGCATTGATAAGGGCAAGAACGTGGTCCCCGCAGGTCAGCATAAGAACACTGATAAGGGCAAGCACTATTCCGACCGTTTTTACGGGCGTCAGTTTTTCCTTGAAAAGGATAACCGAAAGCGCAACGCTGATAACAAGTATTGCAGCATCCTCAACGGAATATGTGACCGCATTGCCGAGAACGGGAAGAATACGCAAAACAAGTTGAAGACCGACCGTTGAAACAACGCAGGTCAAAAACAGAAAGATAACGGATTTTCTCGTTATTTCGAACTCACGCGCAAAGCGTCTGCCTTTTTTGAATATCAGCCAGACAACGGCAAAGACAGCGGAAATCAGATATGTTATTGCGATGAGTTCGGTATGCTCGTTCGGATAGATGTTCGAATGCACCGAAAGCAGCGAGCAGTATATGCCGTTTGAAAGAAAGATTATCAGACAGTAAATATAAAACTTTTTGGAAGTCGTTCTCTGACGGAAGCCCTCCGCATTGAGGAAAACAAACGCCACAAGCATAACTCCGACGGCAACTATCTGTATTACCGTGGGGACTTTGGACTGAAAGAACGAAACAAAAACGGGGATTATCAGCGAGCCGAACAGCGACGAAACGGTGGCAACCGAATACGAACCTCTCGAAGCGGCTTTGATAAGACCGAAATTATAAAGTATGAGCATAACGGCGTTGACTGCCGCTATAAGAAGAGTCATCGGGCTGGTTGACAGATTGAAACCCGTCGAAACCATGTTTATAAGCGCGGTAACAAGTCCGTAAAGTGCGGAAAAAACTATTGCGGCGCACGAAGTGTCTCCCGGGAAGTGGTCCGAAAACTTCTTCGAAAAAAACGCCTGCAAAGCAAAGCAAACGGACATAATACCCAACATTATATAAATCATTTCACATACCTCTTTCTCTTCGGCGGATATATGATACCATATAATTGTGTCTTTTCGGTGCAAGTTCACCAAATTGACAGAAAGATTTTTGTGTACTTTTTGTGGAGCGACTTTTTTTCAAACGATTGACCGCGGCTCTTGAAAAAGCCGAAAAAAAATAGTATAATCAGTATAGGTCGAGTTTGTTCAGACTATAAATCAAAACTGTCAACGGAGATTTGATATGAAAGAATTTTTCGCAACCCCCGACGTCAACGCATCGGCGGTAAACACTTTTTTCGGAGAAAGCCTGAAAAAAGACAATGAAATACATGCCATGAGCATTTACACCGACAAGGAGAAAAAACTTTCTTTTGCGGCAGAGCCGTATTCACTTGACGACAAAAGAGAAATATATTCGCTTTCCAAAAGTTTCACTTCGTGCGCGATAGGTGCTGCATGGGACGACAGACTTATCGACCTCGATGAAAAACTTGTTGATATTTTTCCTGACAAATTGCCGGAAAAAGTGAGCAAAAACCTTTCAAAAATGACTGTCAGACATTGCCTGACGATGACAACGGGACATATCGCCTGCGTTATGAGCGAGATTGTCTTTGAAGAAGATCCCGCAAAAGCGTTTCTTGCGTGCGATGTACCGAAAGAACCGGGAACATATTTTGTATATAATACGGGCGCGTCCTGTATGCTCGGGTTGATACTCGAAAGAAAGACGGGCAGAAAACTCTTTGACTATGCTTACGAAAAAATCCTGTCTCCGCTCGGGATAAAAGGCGCAACTTGGTCCGAATGTGCGTCCGCAACAAACGAGGGCGGAATAGGTCTTCATATCAGTTGCAGAGACATAGAAAAATTCGGGCTTATGCTGGCAAACGGCGGAGAATATGCGGGAAAACGCATTCTTTCGCAGGAATGGGTCGATATGGCAGGTGCCGCGCAGGTCTCAAACAAAGAAAACGGAGACAGCGGAACGGGCAACTGGACAAGCGGTTACGGTTTTCAGTTCTGGCGCACCGCGCATGACGGTTATCGCGGAGACGGGCTGAAAGGGCAACTCTGCATGGTTATGCCGAAGCATAAGGCCGTTGTTTCCATTGTTGCCTGCACAAAAGACATGGAAGCGGAAATAGCGGACGCCGTTACACTTGTGGGAAATTTGCTCGGCAAAAGCGATGAAACGTTTGATATTCCCGATTACAGACCGTCGGCAACGGATAAAGACATTTCAGATTTTGTCGGAAAGACCGTGCTTTTGAATCCAAATCCGATAGGGTTGACTTCCGCAAAGTTCGAAAAAACGGATACGGGAATAGTCGTAACGCTTTTGAACGGCAACCGTGCGCAAACACTTTTTGCCGGAAACGGCTGTTGGGAAAAAAGCGAACTTGAACTGCCCGCAATAACGCCGAAAATTTTGCCGATGATGATTTCAACCCGTCCCGAAAAAGTCCGCATCGCGTCATCTTTCACGGTTGAAAACGGCAAACTTGTTATAACGGCGCGAAATCTTTCAAACCCGCACACGGTAATCGTCACGGCAGAAAAAACCGACAAAGAGGTTACCGTACATCTCGACACGGTTTGGTTCCCCGAAATGCTTTCCGATAAGGTTCGTGTTCTGAACGGAAAAATCGCAGACAGATAAAGAGGTTTTGCATGAAAGTTCTCATAACCGGCGCAAGTTCGGGAATAGGCAAAGAACTTGCAAGAAGTTTTTCAAAGCGCGGGGCTTCGCTTATCCTTGCTGCAAGACGAAAGGACAAGCTCGAAGAATTAAAAAACGAACTCGGCGGAGATATTGAGGTCGTTATATGTGACCTTTCGAAAAGAAAAGAAGTTTTCGCACTTTATGACCGTCTCAAAAACAGCGGCATTGATATTCTTGTCAACAATGCGGGATTCGGGCTTGTTTCCGACTTTCTGTCATCGGATCTCGGCGCGGAACTCGAAATGATTGAAACCAACGCCGTCGCGCCGCACATACTGACAAAACTTTTTTACCGTGATTTTGTTCGGGGAGGAAAAGGAAGAATACTGAACGTCGCCTCATCTGCGGCTTTTATGCCTGCGGGACCGTATTTTTCGACATATTACGCAACAAAAACCTACATTTACTCTCTGACCCGCGCCGTGGCAAACGAAGCAAAGGCACACGGAGTCTGCATAAGCGTTCTGTGTCCCGGACCGGTAAAGACGGAATTTGACAGTCGTGCGGGGGTCGCAAGCAGCCTGAAAGGGCTTGACTGCGCCGATGTTGCGGAGTATACGGTAAAAAAATTTCTTAAAGGAAAGGAAGTCATCATACCTGGAGCAAGCATACGTCTGCTCAAATTTGCCGCAAGGCTCTTACCCGATAAGACGTTGATTTCGCTGACGGCAAAACAACAAAAGAAAAAACTGAAATAGATTTATAATAACGGCTGTAAAAATGCGGTTTTACGGTTCTTCGAAAAGTGCGATACAGCAAAAACAGAGCGCTCCGAAAAGGAACGCTCTGCAATTTTTTATTCAATGTTTTTAATACCCTGCTTCGACAAGACGCGGACAGGTCTTGTGTCCCTTGTATGCGGCAATGTATTGAATCATCCATTGATAATACTGGTCACCGAAGCCGCCTTTCATGGGTTCAAGGTCACGGCTGTATTCCGGCGTATAAAGATCGACGAACTGTCCGTTCGGCTGACGCTGTGCGACCCATTCGTTCCACCATGTCAGAATGACTATCTTCGGTCTGTACTTAAACGCCTGTTTCCACTGATTGTAGAAAGTAACGCCGTGCTGTCTTGACGTCGCGGACGGGTAGGACATATAGTTTGCCTGAGCCGCCGCGCAAACGCAGATCTGCTCATAATATGTATTGCCCGTTGTGGTATCTGTTATCGGTGCACGGGGATTGTTGACGGTATTATTCAGGAAACTCCAATTCTGAGTTTCGGAATTTTGAAGTCCCCACATGGTTCTGTAATTAAACTTTTTTCCGAGTAAAATAGCACCGGCTGGAGTATTATACTGCGCGGCCCAATCGGTCTCGACCTCAACTCCCGTTGTACCGGTCCCGAGCATAAGCGGTTTTGCAAGCCCGTTTGCATCAACGCGCCAGTAAACCCAAAGGTCCTTATATTTATCAAGATTTACGATGCTTCTGTATAACTCGTGGCAGACATCCCAGCCTTCAACGTTTCTGTTCCAGAAAACGACATACGGGGTCTTCAAACCCTCGGCACGCATTTTAAGGCAGGTATCAAGCAGAAAAACGGTGGGTTTTACGCCGTAAAGATCCCAGCCTGTCATTCCGCTGTTGCCGAGAATGTCACTCTTCCAACTGGTAAGAACATTCGTATTATCAATCACTATGAAGTCAACGCCCGCATTTGCAAGTTGCGTCATATGGGTTCTGACAACATTTTCGTCCATATTCGAATAATAACCGAGCGCGGGTTCGGACCAATAATGGAAATGATTGGTCGGACCGTAATTTCCCTGCCCCGCAAGTATCTTCGAAAGGTCGTAGGTTACGCCGAAGTTATATGCTTTTGCATAATCGTGCCATGTAGAATAGTTGATGCCTACAAGGTCATCTTTGAAAGTTATGTCAAGACCGTATTCGGATTCTTTGTAATCGGGATAAAGCCCCTTGACATATTTCACATAGTCAGACTCTTCAACGGGTTTGTCAAACTGATCGCTTATAACGATGTCTCTGCCCGTGCCGCGAACAACTGTTCCGTCAAGCGTCTGCCAGAACGGAACGACATTGATTGCCGTGTCGAACATTGAAGACGGGACACCCGCCAAAACATATGTCATAAAGAATGCGGAACTGTCGGAAATATCCGTCGGTTTGTAAACCGTTCCGTCATTTGCGCAGACAGAAGAATACACGGTCTTCAAATCAATGCGCTGTTCTTTGCCGTTGACGGAAATAAAGAATCCGGCAGAAGCGTAGTATGCGCTGTCAACGGTTGTGATAAGTCTCAGATCCGCAGACTCGGAAGAAAGCGTAACGTCCTCTTTGAGTTGGGCTTTGACACCGAGTACACCGCCGTTTACAAATTTTGCATAAGCGTTGCCTGTCAAAGCCGTATACGGAACGGTAAGAGCCTCATCTTCGAACCAACCCGCAAAAACTTTGCCGTCGGAAGTCGGATAAGTGCCCGCCGTCTTATACGGAGCAACGTCGTAGGTTTCGCCGTTCGCAAGCGCGGCAGTCGGAAGAAAGCCCGCAAGAAGTCCGAGCATAACAAAAGCGACTGCGATGCGCAATAAACTTTTTTTCATAATTGTGCCTCTCTTTCGCAGGGATAAAATGTGCGATAAAAATTAAAACCAAGGATTCCAATTCGTCTCTTTGTTCTCTCCGCCGTCTTCAAGCGAGGGCATTTGAGAAGTCGTTATAACATCTGCCGTTTCAACGAATTCAATTTCAGGTCTTATAAACATAGCCGAAAATCTCCTTATTATATAATTTGTATATCTATTATACCGCAATGCAAAGATTTTGTCAATAAGTGTCTGTACGAAAAACATTTGATTTTAATGGTCGAAATCAACAAAAAAACAGACGCATTTTCAGCGTCTGTCACATTTGGTATAAAAACTGCAAGCGTATAAGCCGAGTTCTGTTCGGAAAATTTCTTTTCCGCTGCGATCATCTATCTCGAACACACGTTACCGTGCGCCTCCAGCTACCTTTAAGACACGATGGGCGGCGTATAAGTCTTTTCTGCGGTATTGCTCCGGATAGGGTTTACACAAACAAACGGCGTTACCGCCGTCCCGGTGGGCTCTTACCCCGCCTTTTCACCTTAACCGATTGCTCGGATGTTCTTTTCTGTTGCACTGTCCCGGGAGTTGCCTCCGGCGGACGTTATCCGTTATCCTTGCCCATGGGAGCTCGGACTTTCCTCAGGGAGAACCTTTCGGCGCATCCCCGCGATCGCACCGCTTGCAGTATATTATCTTCTTATGTTCGGTCTTTATTCACGCTTCACCAAGCGTTTGCGCCGTCCGAACCGGGGCGCGGCGGAAGGTCTTTCCCGTCATCTTCGCCGAAATATTCGTCCTGAACGTCGTCCAAATCGACAAGTCTTCTGCGAACTCTGTGGTATCTTTTTGCCCCGGGAACGATTTTTCCCGTTTTAATGTCGTGACGTCTTTTCATTTCTTTGAATCTCGGCAAAAGCGCGGGAATACAAACGGCAATGCCGAAAAGAAGCGCACCGAATCCGAAAATAACAAGAGTTATTTTTGAATCCCAACCTCTGTCTTTAAGAATGAAAAACGGAAAAATAACACCCAATACGATGAACAAGACGATGGAAAACGTCAAAGCCCAAACCTGTCCCTGTTTCATAAAGCACCTTCCGTGAATGATAAAATCTCAAAATCAACGCAGAGCAAAACTCTGTATTGCAAAACTCTGTATTGAATATTATATAACAAAAAAAACGGATTGTCAACAGATGACTTATTTTTTTGCGATAAGAATGCCAAAACAAAATACGTTACAAAAAAATCATAAATATTCAGATAGAATTTTCCTGTTTGACAATGCAGGATTTTGTATATTTTTAACAAACTTCACATTCGAATTAAAAAATACAGCTTGACAGGCTTGACAAGCGATTTAAATATATGGTATAATAACCCGCTTAATGACAATGAAAATGGGTGTTTGTGCCCCTTTGGGCGGTCAAAAGCGGTTTTTATGTGAAATCAGAGGCTTTAACAGCGATTTCGGTGACTTTTTTTCAAACATAGGGCAAAGCCTGTACGAGCAGAAACATTGCTCGGTTCGGTCACGGAAAACATCTGTTTTTTAAGGAAAGCCAACGCCGCGAAAACTGTTATGGGCGCAAAACCGTGATTTCGGGTGTCCGAAGAAAACGTTGTTTAATAATTTTGGTTATAAGATAAATTTGAACGGAGTTGATTTTACCGATGACAGCAAATCTCGATCCCAGAGAGGTCGGCGCGCACTGGTCAACGGATCTCAAACCCGGTCAACTGCAAAGAGTTGACTTTTCCAAGATCCGACAGATCCAGGCCGTTCCCAACCTGATCGACATTCAGCTCAGATCGTACAAATGGTTCGTTGAAGAGGGAATGAAGGACGTTCTCAAAGATTCCTCCAACATCATCGACCATACGGGAACGATAGTTCTCGATTACATTGATTATGCGATCGACAAAGAGCCGAAGTATTCCGAGGCGGAATGCAAAGAAAGAGATGCGACCTATGCCGCACCCCTGCGCATCACCTGCCGTCTGACGAACAAAGAGACCGGCGAGATTCAGGAGCAGGTCGTGTTCTTCGGCGATTTCCCGCTTATGACGGAAACGGGAACATTCATCATCAACGGTGCGGAACGCGTTGTTGTTTCCCAGCTCGTAAGATCTCCCGGCGCATACTTCACAAGAGAAGTGGACAAAACCGGTAACAAACTTTTTGCCGGCACCGTTATGCCGAACAGAGGTCCGTGGATTGAATATGAAAAGGACGCAAACGATGTTCTGTTTGTAAGAGTTGACAAGGGCAAGAAATTCCCCGTAACAACGCTTATCAGAGCATTCGGTATCGACACCGACGAAAAGATAAAGGAAACATTCGGCGAAGACGAATGTGTTCTTGCGACGCTTGAAAAAGAATACGCAACGAAAAAAGATTTCGGCGTATCCGAAACTCCGAGAAATCAGGCGCTCAAAGAACTTTATATGAAACTCCGTCCGGGCGAACCCGCAACGGTGGACGGCGCGATAGCGCACATAGACAATCTCTTCTTCAACGAGAGAACTTATGACCTGACCCGCGTCGGCAGATATAAATATAATAAGAAACTTTCTCTTGCGGGCAGAATCACTTCCCGCCCCGCTTCCCGTCCCGTTTGCGACCCCGTCAGCGGCGAAATAATCGTTGACGCAGGAGAAGTTATCACGAGAGAGAAAGCAAAAGAGATTGAAGCCGCAGGCGTTTTCGACGTTTATATCGTCGTTGACGAAAAGGAACTCCGCGTTTTCTCCAACGGAATGGTCGATATGCTTGAATTCTGCAAGCGCAACGGCTATGAGTTCACGAGAGAGGAACTTGAACAGAACGGCGTTACCGAATGGGTAAAACTCGACGTTCTCCGCGAGATTCTCGACTCCGCATCAAAGAAAGAGGAGATTCTTGCAGCCGCAAAGGCAAGAATTGCGGAACTCATTCCCATGACTATCTGCAACGAAGACCTCTTTGCATCGATAAACTATATCCTCGGTCTGAACCACGGCATCGGTGTGGTTGACGATATCGACCACCTCGGCAACCGTCGTATTCGTTCCGTGGGCGAATTGTTGCAGAACCAGTTCCGCATCGGTTTCAGCCGCATGGAAAGAACGATAAGAGAGCGTATGAATATGCAAAATATCGAAACGCTCACTCCGACAAATCTTCTGAACACCCGCCCCGTCAGCGCGGCAATCAGAGAATTTTTTGGTTCTTCCCCGCTTTCGCAGTTCATGGATCAGACCAACCCGTTGGCGGCAATTACTCATAAGAGAAGACTTTCCGCCCTCGGTCCCGGCGGTCTGACAAGAGACCGCGCAAGCTTTGAAGTCCGCGACGTTCACTACACGCACTACGGAAGAATGTGTCCGATTGAGACACCTGAAGGTCCGAACATCGGTCTTATCTCTTACCTTTCGAGTTATGCGCGCATGAATGTGTACGGCTTTATCGAAGCTCCTTATCGCAAAATTGAAAAAAGAAAGAACGCCGACGGCGAGATCGAATGCTTCGTTACTGATGAAGTTGAATATATGACCGCGGATGTGGAAGACGCATACGTTGTTGCGCAGGCAAACGAGCCTCTTGATGAAAACGGCTGTCTGCTGCACAAGAGAGTTGCGGTTCGTTACAGAGACGAGATAATGGAAACTGACAGAGCAAACGTTGACTACATCGACGTTTCGCCGCGAATGGTCGTTTCCGTTGCGACATCTCTTATCCCGTTCCTTGAAAACGACGACGCTATCCGTGCCCTCATGGGTTCGAACATGCAGCGTCAGGCAGTTCCTCTCATCAAAACGGAAGCACCCATCGTCGGAACCGGTATGGAATACAGAGCAGGCACGGACTCGGGCGTTTGTATCCTTGCCAAAAACGGCGGTGTTGTTGAAAAGGCAGATGCGCGTGAAGTTCTCGTAAGAAACGATGAGGGCATCCTCGACAGATACCTTACAACCAAATTCCTCCGTTCGAACCAGGCGACCTGCATCAACCAGCACGTCATCGTCAAGAAGGGTCAGAGAGTTGAAGCGGGACAGGTTCTTGCGGACGGTCCTTCGACCGACCACGGCGAACTTTCTCTCGGCAAAAATATGCTTATCGGCTTCATGACATGGGAAGGTTACAACTACGAGGACGCGGTTCTTCTGAACGAAAACCTTGTAAAACAGGATAAATACACTTCCATTCATATAGAAGAATATGAGATAGACGCGAAAGAAACGAAACTCGGTCCCGAAGAAATCACGAGCGACATTCCGGGCGTCGGAAAAGACCTGCTTGCGAACCTTGACGAAAACGGTGTTATCCGTATCGGAGCAGAGGTTCACAGCGGCGACATTCTCGTCGGCAGAGTTTCGCCGAAAGGCGACACCGAGCAGACCGCGGAAGAAAGACTTCTCCGCGCGATATTCGGCGAGAAATCCAGAGAAGTCCGCGATACTTCGCTTAAAGTTCCTCACGGTGAAAGCGGTATCGTAGTTGACGTCAAGACATTCACAAGAGAAAACTCAAACGAACTTTCACCCTCGACAAATAAAATTGTCCGCGTATACCTTGCACAGCGCAGAAGAATCTCTGTCGGAGACAAAATGGCAGGCCGTCACGGTAACAAGGGTGTTATTTCGAGAATACTCCCGCAGGAAGATATGCCGTTCCTTGAAGACGGTCGTCCGCTCGACATCGTTCTTAACCCGCTCGGCGTTCCTTCCCGAATGAACATCGGTCAGGTACTTGAAGTCCACCTCGGCAGAGCTGCGGCGGAACTCGGTTGGAAGATAATGACGCCCGTTTTCGACGGTGCGAAAGAGACCGAGATCTCGAAAGCGCTCGAATTTGCGAAGATAACTAGAGACATCTATCCCTGCGAAGAGATAGAGAACAAAGCGGTATTCATGGAAGTCGATACCGAAAAGGGCGGCAAAGACCTTCAAAGAATCGACAAAGAGTGGATAGCGGAGAACAAGGAAGAGTTCGACAGACTTGTTGCCGAAAAGAAGATAAAGATAATCGACGGCAAAGTAACTCTTCGCGACGGCAGAACGGGTCAGCGTTTCGACAACCCCGTAACCGTCGGATATATGTACTTCCTCAAACTTCACCACCTTGTTGACGACAAGATTCACGCACGTTCGACAGGTCCTTACTCCCTCGTTACGCAGCAACCCCTCGGTGGTAAAGCCCAGTTCGGCGGTCAGCGTTTCGGAGAAATGGAAGTTTGGGCGCTTGAAGCATACGGCGCGGCTTACACGTTGCAGGAAATGCTTACCGTAAAATCGGACGATATCATCGGCCGTGTAAAGACGTTCGAAGCCATTGTAAAGGGAAAGAACGTTCCGAAAGCGGGCGTTCCCGAATCGTTCAAGGTTCTTGTAAAAGAACTTCAATCGCTCGGTCTGGAAGTCAAGGTTCTCGACAAGCAGAAGCAGGAAATAGACATTTCCACGTCGCTTGAAGACGATCCGGACGATTACAGACAGATCCGCGACGATAAGAAAGAAATCGCAGAAGCAATGGGCGATGAAGACGAATATATGACGGAGATCGACGACGACGGCTTCTTTACCGAAGACCTCGACGCTTCCGATTTCCTCGATGACGAGTTTGCGTCCGGTCATTCGGATGACGACACGTTTGATTTATAATAAGGAGGGCAACGGATAATGACAGATGAAATGAACATTGCCGAAAACGGCGTCGAAGAACAGAATCTTTACGAAGACGCTCTCCGTTCCGCCGAAAAAGAGATCGAAAAGGATAACGTTTTCGAATCCATAAAAATAGGTCTCGCATCCCCCGAAAAGATCCGTTCCTGGTCTCACGGCGAGGTCAAGAAACCGGAAACAATAAATTACCGAACCCTTAAACCCGAAAAAGACGGTCTTTTCTGCGAGCGTATCTTCGGTCCCATGAAGGACTGGGAATGCCATTGCGGCAAATACAAGAGATTCCGTTACAAGGGCAAGGTCTGCGAACGCTGCGGTGTTGAAATCACAAAAGCAAAGGTCAGAAGAGAAAGAATGGGTCACATTGAACTTGCGGCTCCCGTTTCTCATATTTGGTATTTCAAAGGAATCCCATCGCGTCTGGGTCAGATGCTTGACATTCAGCCGCGTCAGCTCGAAACGGTTCTTTACTTCGGAAAATATCTCGTAACGGAAGTCAGCGACGCGATTCCCGCATCCGAACTTCAAAAGAAACAGACTCTTTCCGAAAAAGAATACGTTGAGATGAAAGAGCGTTACGGCGATGAGTTCAAAGCCGAAATGGGCGCGGAAGCGGTTAAAAAACTGCTCAAAGAAATTGACCTTGAAGAACTTTCCGCTTCTCTGAAAAAAGAACTTGAAGAGTCCGTAGGTCAAAAAAGACTTAAACTGCTCAAAAGACTTGAAGTCGTTGAATCGTTCAGACTTTCGGGCAACCGTCCCGAATGGATGATACTCGACGTTATCCCGGTAATTCCGCCGGACATCCGTCCCATGGTCCAGCTTGACGGCGGCAGATTTGCAACGTCCGACCTCAACGACCTTTACAGAAGAGTTATAAACAGAAACAACCGTCTTAAAAAACTTCTCGACCTCCATGCGCCCGAAATAATCGTCCGCAACGAGAAGAGAATGTTGCAGGAAGCGGTTGACTCCCTCATAGACAACGGCAGAAGAGGAAAGCCCGTCAGCGGTCCGAACAACAGAGCGCTGAAATCCCTTTCCGACGTGCTTAAAGGCAAGCAGGGACGTTTCAGACAGAACCTGCTCGGCAAACGTGTTGACTATTCGGGACGTTCCGTTATCGTTGTCGGCCCTGAACTTAAAATCTATCAGTGCGGTCTTCCGAAAGAAATGGCTCTCGAACTTTTCAAGCCGTTTGTAATGAAGAGACTGACCGACCTTGACAAGAACCTGAACATCAAGAGCGCGAAGAAAGCCGTTGAAAGAGCGGAAGACTGCGTTTGGGACGCACTTGAAAACGTAATCAAGGAATATCCCGTAATGCTTAACCGTGCGCCGACGCTTCACCGTCTCGGCATTCAGGCATTCGAACCCGTTCTTGTTGAGGGCAGAGCGCTGAAACTGCACCCGCTTGTTTGTACCGCATTCAACGCGGACTTTGACGGCGACCAGATGGCGGTTCACGTTCCCCTTTCGGCGGAAGCGCAGGCGGAAGCAAGGTTCCTTATGCTTTCCGCAAACAACCTGCTTCGTCCTCAGGACGGAAAGCCGGTTGCGGTTCCGACACAGGACATGATCCTCGGTTCGTTCTATCTTACCATCGTCCGCGACGACGAAGCGGGAGCATGGGCGGTCGAGAAAGACAAGAACGATTCTCTCATCGTCAAACTTGACGAAAACGGCGAACCCGTCAAAAGAGGTAAATCTTTCAGAAACGTTGACGAAGCAATGGTTGCTTACGATGCCGGCGCAATAGGCATTCATGCACCCGTCATGATCCGTATGGAAAAGACCGTCAACGGCGAAAAGAAACGGAAAAATGTTCTGACCACGGTCGGACTTATAATCTTCAACAATCCCGTTCCGCAGGATCTCGGATTTGTTGACAGAAGCGACCCCGAGCATGAATTCGACCCCGAAATCAAGTTCGTGGTAACAAAGAAAACTCTCGGCAAGATCATAGACCGTTCAATCCGTGTTCACGGCATAACAAGAACCTCCGAAGTGCTTGACGCGATCAAGGCACAGGGTTACAAATACTCCACCCAGGCGGCAATAACCATTTCCGTTTCGGACATGATAGTTCCGCCTGAGAAGCAGAGCATTATTGCAGAATCCGAGCAGAAAGTTGCGAAAGTCGAGAAACTTTACAAGAGAGGCATGATTTCCGACGAGGAAAAATACGGTCAGATAGTTTCCATTTGGGACAGCACGACCTCTGCGGTTACGAAGAAGTTGCAGGAGAACCTGAGCGAAAAGAACCCAATCAACATGATGGCGGTTTCCGGCGCCCGCGGCTCCATCGACCAGATTCGTCAGCTTTGCGGTATGCGCGGACTTATGGCAAACACCTCCGGTAAAGCGATAGAAGTTCCCATCAGAGCGAACTTCCGTGAAGGTCTTACCGTTCTTGAATACTTCATTTCTTCGAGAGGTGCGCGTAAAGGTCAGGCGGACACGGCGCTCCGTACCGCAGACTCCGGTTACCTGACAAGAAGACTTGTCGATGTTTCGCAGGACGTTATCATCAGAGACGACGACTGCGGCGCGACGACGGGCGTTTGGGTTTCCGAAATCAGCGAGGGAGACGAAAAGATTGAGTCGTTTGAAGCAAGACTTCTCGGCAGATTCCCCGTTGACGACATAGTTGACCCGACCACAGGCGAAGTTATAGTTGCAAAAGACTGCGAAAGACCGATGACCGAAGCGGACGCGAAGAGAATTTCCGCGGCGGGCATTACAAGAGTTCAGGTTCGTTCCGTTCTCGGCTGCCGCTGCAAACACGGTGTCTGCGCAAGATGCTACGGTGAAAACCTTGCAACCTCCGAGACCGTAAACGTCGGCGAATCCGTCGGAATCATCGCGGCACAGTCGATAGGCGAACCCGGTACGCAGTTGACGATGAGAACGTTCCACACCGGCGGTGTTGCGAGCGGCGGCGGTGACATCACTCAGGGTCTTCCCAGAGTTCAGGAACTTTTCGAAGTACGTCACCCGAAAGTTATGGCGATACTTGCGGAAATTTCGGGTACAATCGCGTTCAGCCAGGTAAAGAACGCTGTTTATGCGACAATCACGAACTCCGAAACAGGCGAAGAGAGCCAGGTTCTTATCCCCTACGGAGCACGTCTTAAAGTCAAAGAGGGCGACACCGTGGAAAAGGGACAGGAACTGACTTCCGGTTCTTCCGACCCGCAGGATATACTCCGCATCAAGGGCGAACACGCCGTTCAGGAATATATCATCGCGGAAATTCAGAAAGTTTACCGCAGACAGGGCGTTGACATCAACGACAAGCACATTGAGATAATCATTCGTCAGATGATGCGCAAAGTCAGAGTTGTTGACCCCGGTTCATACGAGATCTTTGCGGATTCGATAATAGACAAGTCCGAACTTCTTGACTACGAGAAACGTTACGAAGAAGACAAGGCAGCGGGCAAAGACGTAACGCCCATCACCGTTTCTCCCGTACTTCTCGGTATCACCAAGTCGGCGCTTGCAACAGAATCTTTCCTTTCCGCAGCATCGTTCCAGGAGACGACGAAAGTCCTCACGGAAGCGGCTATCAAGGGCAAGGAAGACCAACTTATCGGCTTGAAAGAAAACGTAATCATAGGCAAACTTATCCCCGCAGGAACGGGACTCGAAAGATACAGAAGAGTTCACGTTGTCGAAGAGGATTAAGAGAAAACCGAAAAGTTTTATCCCCGAAAGGCATACGCCTTTCGGGGAACTTTTTTGCGCAGACCGTGTATATCCGAATTTTTGCAGAGAGATAAAGACTCAATATTGTCTCACAGCGAAGCGAAAACTTGACAACTTGAAGTGTTTGTAGTATAATTATTATGTATGCCTATGGCTTGCCACTCCGAAGCGGAGAAAAGACCGCTTCAAAAACAGGAACACAAACGGAGGCGCACAAAATGAAAAAGATAATATCTCTGACGATTACAGTCATACTTTTACTTTCAACGCTGTTTTCTTTTGTTTCATTCGCAAATGCGGAACTTGAAAACGGTCTGCAATCCGAAGCATATATCGTAACGGACGCCGCGACGGGACAGATACTGTATGCGAAAAATCATGAGAAACAGGAAACGCTTTCCGGCATAACAAAAGTTATGACGGCGGCAATAGCGCTTGAAAAACTCGAACTCGACGCAAATGCGACGGCAACGGTCTCCGCGGTCGGAAACGATGTTGTGCCGAGAGACACGATAAATATTTCGCTTGTCAAAGGTGAGACAATTGATGTGAAATCGCTTCTGCACGCCACGCTTTTGGCGGGTGCAAACGATGCGGCGAATGTTCTTGCGGAAGCGGCAAGCGGTTCGATCGAGAATTTTGTAAAGCAAATGAACGAAAAGGCAACCGCACTCGGCTGCAAAAACACAAAGTTCTATAATGCAAACGGGCTGACGTCGGACACGGCACAAAACAATGTGACGACGGCTTACGACTATGCACTTATCATGAAATATGCTATGGAAAACGCATATTTCAAACAGATAATAAAACAGACGACATATACTATACCGGAAACGAACAAGAGTGCCGCAAGGGAAATATCGACGTCTTACAATCTGCTGAAAAAGAACGGTTTTTACGAATATTCGACAGGCGGCGCCGTCGGCTACTCAAAGGCGTCGGGCTATACCGCAGTCTCGTCCGCACTGAACGGTGACAAAGAACTTATATGCGTTGTTCTCAACTGTCCGCAGGGAGAAGCGCGCTTTGCGGATACGCAAAAACTCTTTGATTACATATTCGACAATTTTGAATATTCAACACTTACGCAGGACGATATTCGGTCAAAAACAGTTGATGTACTCTCCGAAGACGGCACGCAGATAATCGCAAAGGCAACACTGACTTTGCCGGGAGAGATAAGGGTTCTTCTGCACAAGGATATCGCAAAAGAAAATCTGATAATAACGGACACTACCCCCGAAAGTTTCAAAGCGGAAGCGGAGAATCAGTCGGTAACGATAACAGCAAATTCGGACTTGATGTTCAGTCCCGTTGCGACGTCATATCTGCAAGCGTCAACGGAAATTCTCGCAACGCCCGAACCGGTGACAGCGCTCTCGGAAACCGCTCCCGAATCGAAAAATTCGTTCGGAAGCGTTGTTCTGACAATACTCAAAGTTATAGGAATAATCATTCTTGTAATTATCGCGGGCGTTATAGTTTTCGCCGTCTATGCGGTCGTTTCAAACAACAAGCGCAGAAAGCAGAGAGCGGAGCGCAGAAGACGCGAACGCGACGGTGAGCCGACGGACGAAGACGAAAGAAACGAAAGACCTCAAAGAAGAGGAAACACGCTTGCAAGAAGAAACGGACGGTCGTCCGAAAGACGAAAATAACTTATGCAATACGATAATATAAGCGAGGTCTACGACAAATTCAACGACGACTTCGATTACGAAAAATACCTGAATGCGGTCTTTCGCCGTTTTGCGCTCCGAAAAGAGGGGCTTGTCCTCGATTGCGGTTGCGGCACGGGCGTTCTGATGGAAAAACTGACAGACCTCGGCTATGACTGCACGGGAGTGGACGCTTCCGAAAATATGCTTGAAAACGCAAGAGAACGCTTTGAAAAGGCGGGCAAGCAGGCGCATCTCGTGTGTCAGGAATTGGAAGATATAGATATGTACGGGGCGTATGACATCGTGTTCTGCACGCTCGACACAGTCAACCATATACTGTCGCTCCGTGGATTGAGAACGTTTTTCAAAAGCCTTTTCAATTTTACAGAACCGGGCGGAAGTTTTGTTTTCGATATCAAGACAAAAGCGGCGTTTGAGACTTCAACCATGCCGAATGTCTGCGAAAAAGACGGCGATATGCTTATTGTACGCGGACAGTTCGACGGAACGTACGCATGGTACGACCTGACCGCATTTGAGCAGACGGAAAACGGTTACGAGCGGTTTGACGACTCCGTGGAAGAAAGATTTTATACGGAAGAAACGATAAAAGAGACGCTGAAAGCGGCGGGATTTGCGTATGCGGACAGAATAAAACGCAAAGAACGCATAATATACTGCGCCCGAAAGAGAGAGCAATGACCGAAAAACTTTTGAAATACACTTGCGACGGCGCAAGAATACACGTTGTTTTTCTGAATGAAGCGGTCAAAGAGATAAGCAGAGTTCATTCGCTTTCCGAAAGCGACACTTCACGGCTCGGACAGGCGGCTGCATTGGCACAATGCCTGACGGCGGACAGAAAAGAGGACAACGCATCGGTTGCCGTGTCAATCAGATTTCCCGACTCCGATAAAAGTTACACGGCAATAGCAGAAACAGACGGACGGGTTCGCGGAATGTGCGACAAGGCGGGAAGTTCCGTTTCGGACGAAGTAATTTTGGAAGTCACACAGAAACTGACCGTTCGTGGCGACTATTCAAGCATCGTCGAGGGCAAAGACATCGAAGACGCCATAGCGCATTATTACAAAACAAGCCAACAGGTCGAAGCACATTGCGCGGTGTTGACTTTCGGAAAGACCTATTGCTGTCTGCTTGTGGAACAGTTCCCGATAACCTGCGAAGCGGAGGAAGTCTTTCGCCATGCGGCGGACAGAGAATGGGAACACTTACAGCCCTTCATAACCGCGACGGAATTAACCGACGAAACACTTAAAATATTTGAAAAGTACAGAAAAGTCGCGGACACTCCGCTCCGTTTCGGCTGCACCTGCAATCGTCGAAGCGTTCGGGCGGCACTCTCGGCTGTGGACAAAGAAGAATTGAAAAATGCGGCGGATGAAGACGGTTTTGTCTCGGTCAACTGCAAATATTGCGGCAAGCATTACAGGATAAACGTTAGCGAGGACTGAAAAATGAGTAAATACACCGATAAACTTTGCGGCATGGACGCATACGGCAGATATGTGCCGACACAAGACGGGAAAAAGACGGATAAAGAAGTCGGAATGTTCTATTTCTGTTGGCTCGGCTCCATGGACAGAAAGTTATATGACATTCAAAAAATGCTTGATGAAAACCCGAACGCGCTTTGGGACACGACGGGGCCCGACGAAAGTCCTCTTTGGGGCTTCCATTTCTGGGGCGAACCGTTGCTCGGTTATTACAACTGCGAGGATGAGTTCGTTATCCGCAAGCATCTTGAAATGCTGACCGCCGCGGGAATAGATTACATCGCGTGCGACTGCACAAATGCGGCGATTTATCCCGCCGTATACCTTAAACTGCTTCAAAATATAGACAAATTACAGAAAGAGGGCAAGAACCCTCCGAAGATATGCGCTTACACAAACGCAAATTCGGTAACGACCGTCAGAACTCTTTTTGCCTGTTTCTACGAAAAGAAGAATCTTTATCCCGACGCATGGTATGCGCCGAACGGCAAACCGGTTGTCATCGCAAGACTTGACGAGAACAACGAGGTGCTTGAGCCCGATATTGCGGAATGCTTTGACGTCAGAAAAAGCCAATGGCCGAACGAAGAAGTTAAAAACGACGCATTTCCGTGGATGGAATGGTTTTGGCCGCAGCCGAATCACAACGGTTTTATGTCCGTTTCCGTTGCGCAGCACAGCAAAGGCACGTTTTTCCAATGCGAGGGAAACTGGGGCAGAGGATATGACCATAAAGACAACGAGAACCACGACAGTTACCGTCTCGGACAGAACTTTGAAGCGCAATGGAGCACGGCAATAAATTCGCCCGACGTAAAAAATGTTTTCGTAACGGGTTGGAATGAATGGGGCGCGCAAAAAATAAATCTCGGCGGAGATATAATATTCGTAGACTGCTTCAACGAGGAGTATTCAAGAGACATCGAACCGCTGAAAGGCGGCTATGAGGATGCATTTTATCTGCAACTCATACGGAATGTCAGACGCTTCAAGGGTCAGGGCGAAAACACGGAGCGCGGCTGCAAAAAGACAATAGACGTTTACGGCGACGATGCGCAATGGAACGACGTCTGCTCCGTATATATGCCCATATCCGACGTCAACGAGGGAAGAAACTTCGCATCGCAGGATCCCGATATAATCTATACGCAGGAGCCCGCCAAGAACAACATCGTTGAGATTAAAGTCGCACATGATGCAGAAAACGTATATTTCCGAGTAACGACCGAAAATCCGATAACGGAAAGAAAGACACCGAACTGGATGAACCTGTTCATCGGCGCGGGCAAACCGCACCAATGCGGCTGGGAGACGTATTCGCACGTTCTGAACAGACGCGAAGTCGGTTCCTTTGACGCGCTGAATATGTCGGGCAACACCGTTTCTTACAGAAAAACAAATATACACATTGATAAAAACAAGATGTATGTTGCCGTTCCGAGAAGAATGATAGGCGCCGACGGCGACTGCCCCTCGATATATTTCAAAGTCGCGGACAGCGTAAAAGAATTCCGCAACATAAACGACTACTACGCAAGCGGAAAGTCCGTTCCGATGGGCAGACTCAGTTTTATATACAATTTCTGATATTAAAGATTTACAGGGCTGTAAAAAAACTTGCGTTTTTTTTACAGCCCCTATATTTTTATTCAATTTTGAGAATATATGCTTTTTATTTGCATAAAAATGTAAAAACAATCAACGATTATAAAAATATGCGCTCAAACTATTGAAAAAATTGTAGTAATATGGTATAATTCATATATCCCATCTAACATAGCAAAGAAAAGGATTTTTTCAATGAAAAAGAAATTGAGTTTTAAAGAATATGTATACGTCGCAAGCATGCTCTTCGGCATGTTTTTCGGAGCGGGCAATCTGATTTTCCCCGTACACATGGGGCAGTCGGCGGGTTCAAATGTCTGGACGGCAGTACTCGGTTTTCTCATCACAGGTGTTGGGCTTCCCCTGCTCGGAGTTGCGGCGCTCGGCATAAGCCGCAGTACGGGGCTTTTTGATTTGAGCAGTAAGACGGGTAAACCTTACGGTTACTTTTTCACCTGCCTGCTGTATCTGACAATAGGACCGTTTTTTGCGATTCCCCGTTGCGCGACGACCTCTTTCACGGTCGGACTTGAACAACTTCTTCCGAAAAGCGATTACGGCAGGCTTTATCTTTTTCTTTTTACGTTTGCATTCTTCCTTGCCGCGCTTATGTTCTCTCTTTTTCCCGGCAAGATATTGACTTGGGTCGGAAAAATACTCAACCCGTGTTTTCTTGTATTCCTCGGAATACTTGTCGTTGTTTCGCTTATCAATCCCACAGCGTCGGTATCTTCCGTCGCGCCCGAAGGCAATTACGTTGATCAACCGTTTTTTGCGGGCTTTCTTGACGGATACAACACCATGGACGCGCTTGCAAGCCTTGCGTTCGGCATAATCGTTGTCAACGTTATCAAAAGCCTCGGCGTCACCGAACCGGGAGCGGTTGCTTCTAATACGGTCAAATCGGGCATTTTCAGTTGTCTTTTCATGGCGGGGATATATGTTGCGGTCGCCGTTGTCGGCACACAGAGCCGCGGCGCATTTGCGACAAGCGAAAACGGTGGCATCGCACTTGCGCAGATAGCCGAGCACTATCTCGGTTTTGCGGGACTTATCGTTCTTGCCGCGACAGTCACCCTTGCCTGTCTGAAAACGGCGGTCGGACTTATAACAAGCTGTGCGGAAACGTTTACAGCGCTGTTCAGAAAAGGACCGAATTACAGAACTTGGGCAATAATTTTCAGCGCGCTTTCTTTCATATTCTCCAACTTCGGACTGAGCAACATTATAACCTACTCCGTACCCGTGCTGATGTTCCTGTACCCGCTTGCAATAGTGCTGATACTGCTCGCGCTGTTCGGCAAATTCTTCGGGCACGACAAAAAGGTCTATGCGTTTACAATAGGCTTCACATTGCTTCCCTCGCTTTACGACGGCTTTATGTCGCTCAATAAAAGCGTCACGATAATCGACAGCGCCGCGATAGAAGCGATAACAAGCAAATATCTGCCGTTTTCCTCTCTCGGTCTCGGCTGGATATGTCCCGCCGCGCTCGGTCTCATCATCGGGCTAATCGTTCACTTCGCATCAAAATCAAAGCAAAAACCGTCACTCGGTTAAAATATGTATGCTAAACTAAAAATTAAGACAAATAAAAAATCTCCCGTTTGGGAGATTTTTTATTTGCTTTCTCTGATTTTTTCGACAAACCGTTTCTTTCGTACAAGCAGAAAAATCAGCACGCCGATGATTCCGCCGAGAGTGTTCAACATCAGGTCGTCTATATCCGTGCTTCTGCCGACAAAATATTGCGCGGTCTCGATAAAGAGCGAAAAGAAAAACGTGAACAGAATGCCTTTTACCGCTTTGCCCGTCAACAAAGATGCAAGAAAACCGACGGGAACAAAAAGTCCGATATTGCCGAGCAGATTTATCCAAAGCGAATAGTTATGTCCGTTTCTGTAATCGGCACGGACAAGCCTGAAAACGCGGAAAGGTTCAAGGTTTATATCGCCGTAATCCGCAAAAACAAATTCAATTCCGTTTCCGTTCAGGTGCATTTCGGGCAAAAGCGTCTGTGAAATTATGCCGGCGACAATCATTGCAAAAATGACAACGGCAACATCTCTGCCGAAATATACTGTTTCGTTTTGTTTTTGAAGTCTGCGCCGCTTTCCTCTTCGGAAAAGCGCCGCGCCGACGCCCGCAGCTGCCAGAAACGGCAGCATTTTTATGCAAAAGAGCAAAATATATCTCATTCGGATTCTCCGTTTGAATATTCGTTATGTTTTATGGTAAAACTTTCCGTATGAAAGGTTTTCTGAAAAAGGACGATTACCGTCTGCGGTTTGCACCGCCGAAAAAGAACGTAAAAGTCGATATTCTTGTTATCGGTGGCGGTTTGGAGGGAATAACAACGGCATTCCTCGCCGCAGAAAAAGGATTCAACGTCGCGGTGGCGGAACGCTTTTTTATCGGGTCGGGACGAACGTCTTTTATGCAGGGCTGTCTGACACCGAACTTAAAAACGGCTGACGCAACTAAAAAATATGATGAACACGCAAAACTTATAACATTCCTCGCAAAGGAAGCGGGTGAAATTCCCGTTTCAAAACTTCCGTTTTTTTTCTTTTCCGAAAAACCGCAGAATCTTCCGACGGGAGCAGACTTTTTCAACGGAGAAGAACTTTCCGAGTTCGGCGGCAAAGTTCCCGACGGTGCGATTTTTCGTAACGGTGCGCTTTCGTTTTCTCCCGTCGTTCTGAGCAAAGCCCTTGCGGAAAGAAGCAGACTGTCAGGCGTTTGGATATATGAAAGCACAAGAATAGATTCCGTCTTTGACAAAACGGCGACCACCGACAGCGGGGTTGAAATAGCGTTCAAAACACTTGTCAACACAACCGGAAAAGGCGAAAGGGCAAAACGGCGTTTTCTTCTCCGCGCGGAATTTGTCGGAGAAAAACTACCGCATCTTGTATTCGGAGACACGGAGTTTTGCCCATTGACGGCTGTTTCGAAAGACGGAAAAACGCTTGACGTAGCGCTGACCGCAAGAACAAAGGCGGGCGCGTTTTTCGAAAAGAAACGGCTCGGTGAAAGCCTTGCGGCGATACTGCCCGTTTGCCCGACTGAAAAACGGTGTTATATCGGAGAGTGTCGGGGCGATTATTCCGCTGCGGGCATCTGTGAACGGTGCCTTTGCAGAGAAAGCAATAATTTCGGTTTGAGCTAAAATCTTTTGGTTCAGTATATTTCAACCGATATTATTTGGCATCTCCCGTCAGCACAGGCAAAGTATACTAATCAGAAACAACACAAAAATAACAGATACGCGCTGCGGCGATTTTCGTCACAGCGCGTTTTCGCTTTCCCTTAAAGAATTTCAAACCCAATTATCGGACGGCTGCAAACAGTTATTCCGCAACGACGGTCAGTTCGCCGTCTTTCACATCAACGGTAACCTTTTTGGGAATCATATCCGCATCACACATATCCGAAACGACCTTGTCCTCAATTTCGCGCTGAACCACTCTGCGGACATTGCGTGCGCCGTATTCGGAACTGTAAGACATATCCGCAAGTTTTTCGACTGCGGCGTCCGTGCATTCAAACGCTATTTCTCTTTCGCGAAGACCGTCGGCAAGATCAGACAGGAATATTCTGACGATGCTTCCGAAAAGTTCGCGCGGGAGCGGGTCAAACGTGATTATCTCATCGACACGGTTAAGAAATTCGGGGCGCAGGAACTCGCCGAGCGCTTTTTTGGATTTTTCCTCGCTCAGGAGAGAAACGCTCTTGTTGAAGCCCGCCGTGCCGCTGCCTTTGAGATTTGAGCCCGCATTCGAGGTCATAACAATAATGGTATGCTCAAACGAAACAACTCTGCCGTGCGCGTCGGTTATCTTGCCGTCATCGAGCACCTGCAAAAGTATATTCAAAACATCGGGGTGCGCCTTTTCTATCTCGTCGAAAAGAATGACGGAGTACGGCTTGCGGCGTATTTTTTCCGTCAACTGTCCCGCTTCGTCATAACCCACATATCCCGGAGGCGAACCGATAATTCTCGACACGGAGTGCTTTTCCATAAACTCACTCATATCAAGACGGATAAGCGTTTCGGGCGAATCGAACAGTTCTTTCGAAAGTACCTTTACAAGTTCGGTCTTTCCGACGCCCGTGGGACCCGTGAAAATAAACGAGATAGGTCTCTTTCGGGGAACAAGGCTGACACGTCCGCGACGAACGGCGTCCGCGACGGCTTTTATCGCCTTATCCTGTCCGACTATACGGGCGCGGAGCGCAGATTCGAGATTTTTCAGTTTCTCGGTCTCGCTCGCCTTTATCGACGTTGACGGAATGCCCGTCCACAGTTCGATGACTGTAACTATATCATCAAGCGTTATCGAATAATCTTTCAGTTCGTTTTCAAGTTCTTCAACATCCGCTTTAAGGCGGCATTCCGTGGCGCGAAGTTCCGCTATCTTGGCATAATCCGCTTCCTCGCGGTTCTCTTTCGCTTCAAGCAGATCGAGTTCGGAAGAAGTCTTTTCGAGTTCGGATTTCGCCTTGAAAAGGTTGCTGTAACGCGGCTCTTTGAGCACCGCGTTGGAACAGGCTTCGTCTATCAGATCTATCGCCTTATCGGGCAGAAATCTGTCCGTGACGTACCTTTCGGAAAGTTCGACCGCTTTTTTCGCGAGCAACATCGGAATCTTGATGTTGTGGAACTGCTCATAATGCCCTTTTATGCCTTTCAGCATTTCAACGGTCTCCTCAATAGAGGGTTCGTTGACGATAACGGGCTGAAAACGGCGTTCGAGCGCGGCATCCTTTTCGATATATTTTCTGTATTCGTTAAGCGTTGTTGCGCCGATGACCTGAACTTCGCCCCTCGAAAGTGCGGGTTTCATCATGTTGGCGGCGCTCTGCGTGCCCTCCGAATCGCCTGTGCCGACAAGGGTGTGTACCTCGTCGATGACGAGAATTACGTTTCCGACACGCTTAACTTCTTCAAGAAGTCCTTTTACACGGCTTTCAAACTGCCCTCTGAACTGCGTGCCTGCGACAAGCGCAGTCAGGTCAAGCAGATAAACTTCTTTATTTGCAAGTTTTGCGGGAACATTACCGTCCGCTATCTTTTGCGCAATACCCTCGGCTATTGCGGTTTTGCCGACGCCCGGTTCGCCTATAAGACACGGATTGTTCTTTGTTCTGCGGTTCAGTATCTGCAAAACGCGGAGCATTTCTTTGTCTCTGCCGACAACATTATCTATCTTGCCCTCACGCGCTTTGCGGGTGAGATTTTCGCAGTAGGAGTTCAAAAATTTCAGTTTCCGCGCTTCTTTTTCCGTCTTTTTCTCGCGTTTTTGTTCTTTTCCGTCCGTAACCTCAGAAGAACCCGTGTCAGAGCCTTCCGACTCCGCATCGGCATCGGCTTTGATATCGGACATCAGTCGGTTGAAAAACTCCATACTCGGAGCGCCGCCCGGAGTGAAATCCTCATCTCCCATCTGTGAAAACATATCTTCCATCTGATCGGAAATGTTATCGATTTCATCGTCGTTTATGCCGAGTTGGTTCATCATCATATCGACATTGGGAATCTTCAATTCTTTTGCGCATTTAAGACAAAGCCCTTCGTTCTTTGCCTCATTGCCCTCCATTTTCGTTATAAAAACGACCGCCGCACGCTTTTTGCAGCGAGAGCACATAACCATTCAACATTACCTCCCTCTTGGGATAATACAATTACACGCAGCGGCAAAACGCATAAAAAGCCGCCGTTTCCGTGCCATGCTTGGCATAAATCTCAGGCAGAAAAGACTCTGCCCGTCAGTCAAGCGTTTTTATTATGGGGTTTATCTTGCAAAGAACTTTATAAACAACCGTTCTGTTGTATATAGCGTCCTTTTCCGAAAGAGATCTGTCTTTCATAATATACGGAGACACCGCGCTCACAACAGCCGCAAGGATAAGCGCAATCAAAACTCCTCTTACAAATCCGAGCAGGCCGCCGCCGAGTTTGTCGAACTTTCGGATAACGGGAACGTGCAGAATAAACGAAAGAACAAGCCAGATAAGACCTATCACTATCCAAGTTCCGACAAACAGAACCGCAAACGCAATAACACGGCTGAGAGACGATGCAAGCGGGGTCGCCATCGCGTCTATAACGTGCTCACGGGCGCTTTCCACGCTCTCTGCAACATAGTTATCGTAGATTTCTTTGAGTTTGTCAACGCCGACGTTAACATAGCCGCAGAAATCCGTGAAAAACGACGGTTGCTCTTCAAAAAGTCCGTCAAAGTTTATCTCATCCTCGGAAGATTCTACATTTCCGGGATCGGGCGTCAACTGATTTACGACCCATTTTCTGACAGGTTCATGAACGAATTTGTCGTTTATCTTTTCACCGACACCCGAAGAAAATGAAACGGCAACGATAACCGCCACGATACATCCGACAATGCCGATAATCGACCTCAAAAATCCTTTACGAACGCCTATCGCAACAAAAACGGCGATAACGGCTATCAAAGCAATGTCAAGGCATACGCTGATTGCAACATCCATAAATCCGATCTCCTTTTAACTGTTGCCGAGTTCGGAGAACCGAAACCCGACGATGTAACCTCAAATTAAAACATTTTCGGATATTTATCCGATATATGATGCTTTTTCCGAACCGACGCAGAACACACGCCCGTTTCCCGACCGTATTTCATGCGCCTCGGAAACCTTTGTTTCAAACTTCATGTTTCCGTATATGTCAAAGCCGTAAACGACCCCGTCCGTCAAAACGTAACATTCGTCGCCGACCGCCGCAACATCCCGAACGCCGCTGAATTCTTTCGTAAACCGAAGATTTCCGTCCGCGTCAACAAAACTTATCTTGTCCGTTTGCGTTGAGACCCTTGCAACGGACGCGATGACCGCATATCTTCCGTTTTGGGCAAAGACGTCAACTCCGAGAGTGTCAAAAGAATAAACCGTGCGGGCTTCTTCGGCGTTTATCTTGATTATCGAAGAAGTAGTCATGACCGTTGCCGCACCGGCCTCTCTGGCGAATACAGACACAGCCGTTTGGTCGTTAAAAACATAGGATGACAGTTTTTTTCCGTTTTTGCTGTCAATACGGTAAACCACGGTGTCAAAAGAGTTTTCGGCAGGAACTATTCCGACCGCAGTCAGCACGTTTTTATCCGAGAATACGGCATCCGTCAGATATGTTTCCGCAGAATCCCATATAAAGCAGTCTTTTTCGTCAAGCCCGCTGTTGAACACCACAAGTTCGGACTTATATCCGTACTGTTCTTTTATGACAAAGACCTTTCCCTGCGCGGATATTCCCGCATTGATAACGTTTTCGGAAGATTCATAACGTTCTTTTATGCCGAAACTGTCGCAAAGATAAACATTTCTTCCGCCCCTGTCAAAAAGAATGAAACTGCTGCTGCCAATTCTGACGGACGGCGAAACAAGGCTGACCTTGAACGAAGAATATTTATATCCCTCTTTCGAATAAACGGTTGCCGTCGTTTGAGTTACACGGACAAGTCCGTCCCGATAGACCTCGCATACGCCGTTATCATCCTCAAAAAAAGTGATGTCGCCCGATTGAACTGCGCCCGAAAGCGCCTGTTTGATGTCAAAGAACGAGCGTTTTATGCCGTCCACGCTGAGCGAAGAAAACTTCCAAACGAAGAACGCCGCAATATAAACAACTACCGCGACAAGAACTATGCGTCTCGCAAAGACGAGAGTTTTCATCTTCTTTTCTTCGTTCATTTTCTTTCCTCAATAAATAACATCGTTCAGAAAAAGCCCGCGTGCGGGTGCCGTATGTCCGGCATTTTCTCTGTTTTTTGAGTCTATTATTTCTTTTATTTTTCCTTTGCCTATTTTTCCAGTCGCAATATCAAGACAAGTTCCGACCATAATGCGAACCATGTTGTAAAGAAACCCGTCGCCACGAACCCGAAACGTTACCAAATCCCCGTTTCGCTCAAAACCGACGCTTTCAACTGTTCTCACTTTGTCCTCAACTGATGCGCCCGCCGCACAGAAAGCGGAAAAATCGTGCGTTCCGACAAATGCGGTACATTCCGCGTTTAATTCGTCAACATCTATTTTCGGCGAAAACAGAAGCGCGTATTTTTCGTAAAACGGGTCGCGGACCGACGAATTAAGAATAAGATAAATATACTCTTTCGCCTTTACCGAATATCTCGCGTGAAAATCGGGAGAAACCTCGGCGCAGTCGAAAACGGCAATGTCTCTCGGCAAAATTCCGTTCAAGCCGCGAATGACTTTCTGCGGTTCAATATTTTTTTCAGAGTGAAACGACGCGCAATAGCAGTTTGCGTGAACACCGCTGTCCGTTCGCGAACAGCCGCTCAGTTTTTCCACCGAGCCGAAAAGAGTTGTCAGCGCATTTAGCACTTCCTCGCCGACGGTGTTCGCATTCGCCTGTTTCTGATAGCCCGCATAATTCGTTCCGTCATAGCGGAGTTTTATCATATAACACGTCATAACACGAACGCTCCGAGCGTGAACGAAAATCTGTTCAGAACTATAACACCCGCAAGAAACGCGCATACAAGCAAAAACGCAGCATAATCGCGGAAACGGAAACTGTATTTTGTCAGTCGCGTTCTGTTTTTACCGTCGCCTGTATAGCAGCGGCACTCCATCGCAACGGCAAGTTCGTCCGCACGGCGGAAAGACGATATGAACAGAGGAATTATTATGGGCACTATCGCTTTCACGCGTTTCAGAAGATTTCCGCTTTCGAAATCCGCACCTCTCGCCTTTTGCGCCGAAATTATCTTGTCGGTCTCCTCCGTCAGCGTCGGAATAAAACGAAGCGCTATCGTTATCATCATCGAGAACTCGTGAACGGGAACTTTTATCACTTTCAGAGGAGACAGAAGTTGTTCAAGACCGCCCGTCAGAAGCACGGGGGAAGTGGTATACGTCAGCATTGCGGTTGAAATAACAAGCAAGGCTATTCGCAGAATCATTTTGGAGGCATTCAATATTCCGTCTGCGGTTATCTTGAACACCCAGAACTGAACGAGGGGGTCGCCTTTGCCGTAAAAAAGATTTATGATGCCCGTGATTATAACGATTATCAGAAGAGGTTTAAGCCCTTTGAAATACGTTTTGAAAGATATCTTTGACAGAATCATCAGCACCAACGTAAACACCGTTGCCAGCAGATAACTCAGCGCAGATTTCATAACAAAAAGTATGACGATATAAAACACGACGAGTATGAGTTTCATTCTCGGGTCGAGTTTGTGTATCACCGAGTTGCCGGGAAAAAACTGTCCCAGCGTTATATCTTTAATCATTGAGTTTTCCCTTTTTGTTTAAGTATCCGAATATCTCCTCAACTGCGCGTTCGGGGGTGAACACGGAGCCGTCTATATCGTATCCGCTCTTTTTCAGATCAAGAAAAACGCGGGTTATCTGCGGAATGTCAAGTCCCATCGAAACAAGTTCGTCCGCGCGGGCAAAAACGTTTTGCACGGTATCGAACACGGCAAGTTTTGCGTCTGACATAACCATTATGCGGGAACACGTTTTTGCGATGTCCTCCATGCGGTGCGAAACAAAAAGCACCGTCGCGCCCGTGTCTTTGTGGTAATTTTCTATCTCATCAAGGATCTGATCCCTGCCGTAAGGGTCAAGTCCCGCCGTCGGCTCGTCAAGGACAAGCACCTGCGGACGCATTGCCATTATGCCCGCTATCGCCACACGCCGTTTCTGTCCGCCCGAAAGGTCAAACGGCGACTTTCCGAGAACGCTTTCATCAAGCCCGACAAAGCGTATCGCGTCTATGACACGTTTTTCTGTCTCATCTTCGGAAAGTCCCATGTTTTTAGGGCCGAAAGCGACGTCTTTGCGAACCGTTTCTTCAAAAAGTTGGTATTCGGGGTACTGAAAAACAACGCCGACGCTGAAACGGAGATCTTTGAGCGAATAGCCCTTTTCCCAAACGTCCCTGCCGTTGAAATAAAGTTTGCCCGAAGTCGGTTTCATAAGCCCGTTCAGGTGCTGCATAAGCGTGGATTTTCCGCTTCCCGTATGCCCGATAACGCCTATGAAATCACCTTTTTCTATCTCAAAGCACACGTCGTTCAGCGCGATATGCTCAAAAGGCGTTCCCTGCGAATATATGTGAGTGAGGTGTTCGGCTTTTATAAGTGCGTTATCTGACATCGTTTCGCACCTCATACTTTCCGTCCAACACGTCGCGCAGAACTTTGACACACTCATCTTCCGTCAAAACGGAAAGAGGAACGCGAAGCCCGTGACGGCGAAGCAAAAACATCAAATCGGTACTTTGCGGCACGTCAAGTCCGACACTTCTCAAAAGTCCCGCATTTTCAAAAACATAATGCGGCGTTCCGTCAAGCAGTATCTTGCCGTCGTTCATAACCACAACGCGTTGTGCCTGTGCCGCCTCGTCCATAAAATGAGTTATCAGCACGACCGTTGTGCCCTGTTCGTGCAATTTTTTGACTATATTCATAACGTCCTTGCGTCCCTGCGGGTCAAGCATAGCCGTAGGTTCGTCAAGCACAAGGATCTTCGGGCGCATCGCAATAACACCCGCAATGGCTATTCTCTGTTTCTGTCCGCCGGAAAGACGGTGCGTCGCATGATGAGCATATTCGCTCATTCCGACGCTTTCGAGAGTTTCGTCAACGCGTTTTCTCATCTCAACGGGGTCAACACCGAGATTTTCGAGCGCAAAAGCGACATCTTCTTCAACAACGGTCGCAACTATCTGGTTGTCGGGGTTCTGGAACACCATTCCGACTGTTTTTCTGATATTCAGAAGTGCATCTTCCGTTTCTACGTTCGTGTCGATTCCGTCAACATAGACTTTTCCGCCCGTAGGAAGCAATATCGCGTTCAGATGAGATGCAAAGGTCGATTTTCCGCAGCCGTTGTGACCGAGAACGGCAACAAACGAGCCCTGCTCTATCTCGATATTCATATCGCGTATAACGTCCCTGTCCGTGTTTTCGTAACGGAACGTAAGATTTTCGGTCTTTATTATCGCCACTTTATTTTCGTATTTCCTCTCTGTGCCATATAGCGGTCGAACCGCAGGGCAGATTCAGCCCCGTCGTGCCGACGGGAAGCCCTATTTCGTCAGCATCGACTTTTCCGCCGAATTTTTCGCCCACCGTGCAGCCGAGCATATGCTGCATACAGCCGGCGGAAAGTCCTGTTGTATAACTGTTCAGCATAAAAAACAGCGGATCGTCCGAAAGAACGTTTATGCAAAGGGTCAAAAGCCCGTAGAGTTCGTCTTCGAGTTTCCAGACCTCGCCGCCCGGTCCCCTGCCGTAAGACGGCGGGTCCATGATAATGACGTCGTAGCGTCTGCCGCGTCTTATTTCTCTTTCAACAAATTTTATGCAGTCGTCAACGATAAAACGGATATTCGTTATCCCGTTCAGAAGCGCGTTTTCTTTTGCCCACGCCACCATACCTTTGGAAGCATCGACGTGACACACGTCTGCACCTGCCGCGGAACAGGCGACACTTGCCGCGCCCGTGTATGCGAAAAGATTGAGAACACTTATCTTTCTGCCCGCATTTTTAATTGCGTTCATAGAAAAATCCCAGTTGACCGCCTGCTCCGGGAAAAGCCCCGTATGTTTGAAATTCATCGGTTTGAGATTAAATTTCAGGTTGCCGTAACCTATCTGAAACGACGGCGGAAGTTTGTTTATCTGCCAACTGCCGCCACCGCTCGACGAACGGCGGTAAAGCGCGTCGGGGGTCTGCCATTCACGTGCTTTTTTCTCGGTTTTCCAAATCACCTGCGGGTCGGGTCTGACAAGAAAATACTTGCCCCACCGTTCAAGTTTTTCACCGCAAGAGCAATCAACAACACGGTAGTCTTTCCATTTATCCGCAAGCCACATATACTCCAAACTCCCACAACTTATAGTTATCCATCATAATTCAGAATACATTATAACATACTTTGCGCGAATAGTCAATAATATTATAATTTATATAGATTAAAGCCACAAAATTTACAACGTTGGTCATTGCCTTTCAGGTTGAGTTTATTTAGCCCGAACAACAGACAATGCCGCCGAAAAAATTCGGCGGCACAATGTCACTATATTTCTTTTTAGTTGGCGTGTTTTTCTTTAAAGCCCTTTTCAAGGCGTTCTTCTTTTGCCTTTGCTTCGGCTTCGTCTTTTCCGCTCGTCATGATATAGACCTTGACTTTCGGTTCCGTTCCCGACGGGCGGACTATGAGCGTAGAGCCGTCTTCGAGAGCATAAGACAAAACGTTTGCTTTCGGCAGTCCGTCAAGTCCCTGCGAATAATCTTTTACGGAAAGAACGCTGACACCGCCAATGTCTTTGGGCGGTTCGGAGCGCAGTCCCTGCATCATCTTCTTCATTTTTTCCGCGCCGTCAAGTCCCGGCATAACGAGATTCAGCGTCTTTTCGACGGAGAAACCGTAACGCTCGAAAACGGACATCAGCGCATCGTAAACGGTCATGCCCCTGCTTCTGTAATATGCGGCGGCTTCCGCTATCATCATCGACGCTACGCACGCATCCTTGTCGCGGGCGTAATCACCGAAAAGATAACCGTAACTTTCCTCATATCCCATAAGAAAAGTATGCTCGCCCGAATCAAGATAATGTTGCAGCTTTTCGCCGATATATTTGAATCCGGTCAACACGTTTTCGATGGCAACACCGTTTGCTTTGCATATACGGGTCGCTATCTCGGAAGTGACTATTGTCTTAACAACACAGGCGTTTTCGGGCAACGTGCCATTTCTCTTTCTTGCGTTTATAACGTAATCGAGAAGTACCGCACCTGTCTGGTTGCCCGTCAGCAGCGCAAACTCTCCGTCCGATTTTCTTGCGGCAATGCCCACCCTGTCACAGTCGGGGTCGGTGCCGATAACCAGATCCGCTCCCTCACGTTTTGCCTGCTCTACCGCAAGAGTCAACGCCTCTGCATTTTCGGGATTCGGGGATTTTACCGTAGGAAAGTTTCCGTCCAAAACCATCTGTTCGGGAACGGGCGAAACATTTTTGAAGCCGGCACGTTTGAGAACTTCCGGAACAAGTCTGTGTCCCGCGCCGTGAAGCGGAGTGTAAACTATCTTCATATCCGCATTTTCCGCTATTGCTTCGCGGTCGATGCGCTGTTCGAGAACTTTTTCGAGATAGATATCGTCAAAATCTTCGCCGAGCGTTGTTATGCTCACTTTTGCTTCTTCAAAAGGAACGGTTTTGACATCGTCAAAAATATCAATGCTCGCTATCGTGTCGGAAACGACCTTTGCCTGTTCGGGCGAAAGTTGGATACCGTCCGACCAATACGCCTTGTAACCGTTGTATTCTCTCGGGTTATGCGAAGCCGTTATATTGACGCCCGCCGCACAGCCGAGTCTTCGTATCGCAAAAGACATCTCGGGCGTCGGTCTCGGGCCGTCGAAAAGATATGTTTTGATACCGTTTGCGGCAAGCACGGAGCAGACCTCTTCGGAAAACTCACGGCTCATATTGCGGCTGTCACAGGCAACGGCGACGCCCTTTTCGCAGGACTCTTCGCCCTCGTCCTTTATCAGCCTCGCAAGCCCCTGTGTCGCATATCTGACGGTGTAAACGTTCATTCTGTTAAGTCCCGCGCCGAGAATGCCGCGCAGACCTGCCGTTCCGAAACCGAGCATTGAACAAAATCTGTCCTCTATCTCTTTTTCATCGGTAACGGCACGAAGTTCCGCTTTTATCTTTTCATCAACAGCAGAACTGTTTAACCATTTTTCGTAACTCTCTTTATACCCCATAAAAACTCCTCCGTTTGAAGTTTTTGATTATTTGCCCATACTCTGCTCTATGGCTTTTGCCAACTGGTCGGGACATGACGTTCCTTTTCCGTTGCAGTTGATGCCTTTAAGTCTCTTTACCGCTTCTTCCGCGGTCATGCCAATAACAAGGCGGGACACTCCCTGAGTGTTGCCGTTGCAACCGCCGTCAAAACCGCATTCGGTTATAACTCCGTTATCGTCTATTTTCACTTTAATTGCGCGGGAGCAGGTTCCGTGCGTTTTGTAATTGATCTCTTTCATTTTGAAAGTCCCCCTCTTTTATTCTATTTGTGATATTTGATATTATTATTTATCGTAAATGCCCGATATATTTGTTCGAGCAGAACAACTCTCATCATTTGGTGCGGAAACGTCATTTTAGAAAACGAAAGCCGCAGATCGGCAGCTTTTTTCACACCGTCCGCAAGTCCCGTGGAACTGCCTATCACAAAAGTGATACTTGAATGAGAAAAAGCGACGTTTGCAATCTTTTCCGCAAGTTGTTCGGACGTTTGCTGTTCGCCCTCTACGCACAACGCAACGATATATCCCTTGCAGTTTTTCAGAATGACGGGCATCTCTTTTTGCGGGTCGGATTCCTCCGCCTCATACACCGTCAAACGACAAAAGCGCGAAAGCCGTTTGGAATACTCTTCAACGGCGTCGCGCCAATATTTTTCTTTAAGTTTTCCCACGCACACGATATTCACGTTCAGCATATCAAAACTCCAATATTCTCGACGGCTCGTCCGCAGGCGCGACATAAACGCTTATATCTTCACCCACACGAAAACCCGAAGAGGAAAGTATTCCGCAAACGGTGTCGTGCGCAAGCGTCGGCGTATTGTTTTCCTTGCTCAGATGTGCGAGAATGGCGGATCTGACGCCGCTTTTCGCAAGACGGCAGAGCGCCGTTCCGCATTGGTCGTTTGACATATGTCCGAGTTCCGACGCGACCCTTTTTTTCAGCATGGGTGGGTATATTCCGTTGTTGAGCATATACGGATCGTGATTGGATTCTATTATAACGGCACTGCACCCGCAAAGACAGTTTATCATATTGTCGGTATACGCGCCGCAATCGGTCAGATATCCGAGTTTTACGCCATCAACGGTAACTATGTATCCGCTGCAATGTGCGCTGTCGTGCGAACTGTCGAACGGAAAGACCTCGAAAATCCCGTTCCGAATGCGGGATTCGGGCGCAAGAGGAATAAAAAACTCATCGCCGAAATCGGGCAGAGCCGAACGGACGGCGGCTATCGTTTCGATATTGGAAACGACGGGAATATCGTATTTTTTAAGAATGGTCTTCAATCCGCCGATATGGTCGGAATGTTCGTGTGTGACAAATATTGCGCCGACTTCCGAAAGTGAAGAGCCGACATTTTGAAGCGCGTGTTCCATACATCTGATGCCCGCGCCCGCGTCTATAAGTATCGCCTTTTTCGTCCCGTCGGGAGATATATGTTCGATAAGTGCGGAATTGGCTTTGCTTCCGCTGAAAAGTGTGCAGAACCGAACGGACATCTTATACCTCTTCGCGGGTTATGTCCGCACCGATACTGCGGAATTTGTTTATCAGATCCTCGTAACCGCGTTCTATGAAACCCTTGTCCTCAACTTCGGTCACGCCGTCCGCCATAAGTCCCGCAATTATCATTGCGGCACCCGCGCGGAGATCGAGCGAACGGACTTTTGCGCCGTTCAGTTTCTCAACGCCTTTAACAACACAGAGATCGTCGTCCACATTGATTTTTGCGCCCATATACGCAAGTTCGGAAACGTATCCGAAACGTTTGTCGTAAACACCCTCACGAATCTGCGATTCACCGGAAGCGACCGTCATAAGCGCGGTCAACTGCGGCTGCATATCGGTCGGAAAACCGGGATACGGCTGGGTTTTCAGACGCACGGCAAAAAGTTTGCCTTTGCGTGAGACTTCAACGGAATCGTCATTTTCGACAACCGTCACGCCCGCGTCACGAAGTTTTGCGGTTATGGATTCAAGGTGCTTGGGAATAACGTTGCAAACGCGGACTTTTCCGCCCGCAGCTGCGGCGGCGACCATATATGTTCCCGCCTCTATCTGGTCGGGAATTATCGCATAACTTCTGCCGACGAGGGGTTTGCCTCCCCTTATCTTTATAACGTCCGTACCGGCACCTCTTACATCGGCGCCCATGGAATTTAAAAAGTTTGCAACGTCAACGACATGGGGTTCTTTTGCCGCATTTTCGATAACGGTCAGACCCTGCGCGCCCGTTGCGGCAAGCATTATGTTTATCGTTGCGCCGACGCTGACAAGGTCAAGATATATTCTTGTTCCCGTAAGCCCGTTTTCGGCGTTGCAGCGAATCATTTTATCGGAATCGTCAACATCCGCGCCGAGAAGACGGAAACCTTTTATATGCTGGTCTATCGGACGCGCGTCGAAAGCACAGCCGCCGGGAAGCCCCACGGTGGCCTTGCCGAAACGTCCCAACAGCGCTCCTATGAGATAATACGACGCCCGCATTTGGCGAACGCCGTCCGAAGTCGCGGAAACATCGCCGTTTATATTCGAACAGTCTATAACGACCGTTGTTCTGTCTTTATATTCAACCGTCGCACCGAGATCGCGCAGAATTCCGATAAGGGTTCTGACATCGCTGATGTCGGGGACGTTTTCGATAGTGCATTTTCCGTTCACAAGCACGGCGGCAGGGATAATGGCGACTGCGGCATTCTTTGCACCGCTGACCGTCACTTCACCGTTAAGGCTCTTTCCGCCGCGGATCGTGTATCGTATCAAAAGATAACACCCGCTTTCGGTTTTTCGGACACGCCAAAACGCTCCGTCTCTGCGGAGAATTTTCTGTATGGCACTATATATCGTGTCCTTTAAGTTATATTTTACAACATATTCTAATATTTTGCAATAGATAAATATAAAAATTCACAAAATAATACCCCGACGACGCTGAATGAGACGAACGAACACGGAATCAGACGAAAAGAGAAGACCGAAACGAGAAAAACATAAAAAAAGTATTGACAATTGTTCACAGATATGATACAATAATATCAAAGAAAAGAACGTTGTTTCCATATCATCAAAGGAACAACAAAAGAAAACATTGGTTATACTCTCCTTTAAGTTTTTTTACAAAAGCGCCCGAGTCGGCTTTCCGCAAATGTCGGACAAGGGGCGTGCAAAAGCGAACGGATAAGCGTTTGGGGGCGCTTATCCGTTCGCTTTTTATACTTGAAAATATAATTTTTTGCAGAATCGTTTTTCATTTTACCGTCTTGAAATACTCAGTCTGCGAATCATTTCATGTGAACGTCCATCTGCGGGAACGGTATTTCCACGCCGTTTTCAACGAATTTTTTCGTAACCTCTTCGTTCAGGAAGTACCGAGCCTCCCAATAATTCGTCCTATCTGTCCAACAGCGGAGAATGAAATCGAGAGAACTTTCGTTCTGTTTATCGAGAACCACGACAGGTTCGGGGTCTTCAAGCACAAGCGCATAATCTTCCGCCGTTTGAAGCAGGATATCGCGTACCTTATTTATATCGGAACCGTAAGCGACTCCAAAAGTCAGATCCAAACGTCTTGTCTGCTCTGCGCTGTAATTGACTATCGCGGCGTTCGAAAGCCCGCCGTTCGGAAGTGTTATGTGCTGATTTTCTATCGTTTTTATAACGGTATAAAAAACGTTTATCGAGACGACCGTCCCCTCGTTATCCGCAGTTTTGATGTAATCGCCCTCTTTGAAAGGCTTGAATATAAGGAGCATAAGTCCACCCGCGAAATTGGAAAGAGACCCTTGAAGCGCAAGGCCTATCGCAACGCCGCAGGAAGCGAAAAGCGTCAAAAACGACGATTCGGGAATGCCGAGCGTCACGGCGGCAGTCGCAACAAGAAGCACTTTAAGAACAAGCCCTATCGCGCTGGTCATAAAAGAACGGACGGTATGGTCGAGCTTTGAAAACAGTTTGCCCTTGTCAAGCAATTTCATCAGTTGCTTGACGAGTTTCCAACCTATAAACAGTATAAGGAATGCAATGACAAGTTTGATAACGAGTTCCGTTGCGTGTTGCAGCAGATACGTTTTTATCTGCTCGAATGTTTCCATTATAAAAACTCCTTTCGCGGAGAAAAATTTTTTATGTTTTTTCGAAGCGGTTTTTTGTTCCGCTTTCCGTATTTTCATTCTACCACACAAATTCAAAAAATGCAATATCGTAAAAAAAGTTCCGTTTGGGTATTGACAAAAGACGTGCCGAGTGGTATACTATACTTAGTGTCACGGAAAACGAGCAAACACAAGATATTGTGTTTTTACAGCAGAAGAGAAAAACAATTACAGAACAGGGAAAAGAGGCGGTTTTTCGGCGTTTTTCTTTGGTGTCCGAGTTTCGGAGACCGAAAAAAGCGAACCTGACGAACACGTTTTGCCCCGAGGGAGGACATAGAAAAATGAAAACAATCATCAAAAGAAACGGCGAGGCCGTTCCGTTTGACGAATCAAAAATCTTCAACGCGATCTACGCGGCGAACAAGGCGGTAAAAGACGAGCCGATGACAAGCATCGACTTTGAGTATCTGACAAAAAAGGTGCTTCAACAACTTGACGCCGAGCAATGCACGGTTGAGCAGGTTCAGGACATTGTTGAGTCCATGCTCATCAAGTACGACTACGAAAAGACAGCAAAAGCGTATATCCTTTACAGAGCGGAACACGCGAAGATAAGAGACGCAGAATCCGACCTGATGAACATTTACAACGAGTTGACCTATTCCGACTCAAAGGATGCCGACATCAAGAGAGAGAACGCCAACATCGACGGCGACACCGCGATGGGAACGATGCTCAAATACGGTTCCGAAGGCGCAAAATATTACGTTGACAATTATGTTCTTCCCAAAGAAATGGCAAAGGCGCATATCGGCGGAGATATACACATTCACGACAAAGACTTCTACATGCTGACCGAGACCTGCTGTCAGATAGACCTTATAAAACTGTTCAAGGACGGTTTCTGCACGGGTCACGGTTATCTGAGAGCGCCGCAATCCATAATGAGTTACGCATCGCTTGCATGCATCGCCATTCAGGCAAACCAGAACGAAATGCACGGCGGTCAGAGCGTTCCGAACTTCGATTATTCCATGGCTCCCGGCGTTGCGAAGACTTATGTCAAAGAGTATTACGATGCGCTGGCACAGAGCCTTGCCGTAAGACTCGGAATAGGCTACGCGGACGCTTGCGCAATAGCGAAAAACATCAAAAAGGAACTTCCCGCCCCGACATTGAGCAATGCGGACGCATTTGAAGCGGAACTCTGCAAGTGGTTCACGCAGGCGGACGACAAATTCGGTCTTGACGGAAAAGTTCTTGTTGCGGCGCACAAAAACGCAGCTGAAACGGCGCTTGCAAGCACCGACAAGGCGACGTTCCAGGCAATGGAAGCACTTGTTCATAACCTGAACACGATGAACTCCCGTGCGGGCGCACAGGTTCCGTTCAGTTCCGTCAACTACGGCACGGACACCAGCCCCGAGGGCAGAATGGTTATGAAAAACCTGCTTCTTGCAACGGATAACGGTCTCGGCAACGGCGAAACGCCCATCTTCCCCGTTCAGATATTCAAGGTAAAAGAGGGTATCAACTACAATCCCGAAGACCCGAACTACGACCTGTTCAGACTTGCGATAAAGACAAGCGCGAAGAGACTCTTCCCGAATTTCAGTTTCATCGACGCACCGTTCAATCTTGAATACTACAAGCCCGGCGATTACAACACCGAAGTTGCTTACATGGGTTGCCGCACCAGAGTTATGGCAAACACCTACGACCCGACAAAAGCGGTTACCTGCGGCAGAGGAAACCTGAGTTTCACATCAATTAACCTGCCGAGACTCGGCATCAGAGCAAACAGGGACATCGACACGTTCTACAAAGAACTTGACGAAGAGATGGATCTCGTTACCCGCCAGCTGCTGCACCGTTTCAAGATCCAATGCACAAAAAAAGGCAGAAACTACCCGTTCCTTATGGGTCAGGGTATATGGATAGACTCCGACAAGATAGGTCCCGACGACAGCGTTGCGGAAATTCTGAAACACGGAACATTGAGCATAGGCTTCATCGGACTTGCGGAAACGCTTAAAGCGCTGACGGGCAAACACCACGGCGAAAGCGAAGAGTCCAGAAAACTCGGTCTTGAAATAATCACTCACATGAGAAAGTTCTGCGATAACAAGTCAAAAGAAACTCATCTGAACTTCACGCTTCTTGCAACTCCCGCAGAGGGATTGAGTGGCAGATTCGTCCGCATAGACAAGAAGAAATACGGCATAATCCCCGGCGTTACGGACAGAGATTATTACACCAACTCATTCCACGTTCCCGTATACTATCCGATAAGCGCATTCGAAAAACTCGACATCGAGGCACCGTATCACGCGCTTACGAACGCAGGACACATCAGTTACGTTGAACTTGACGGCGATACCTGCAAGAACCCGCAGGCGTTTGAAGCGGTCATCCGCCACATGAAAGAGGTCGGCATCGGTTACGGTTCCGTTAACCACCCCGTTGACAGAGACCCCGTATGCGGCTTCACGGGAGTTATCGATGACGTTTGCCCGCGCTGCGGAAGACGCGAAGGCGAACCCGTAACGGTTGAAAGACTGAACGAACTGAGAAAGAAGTTCCCCGGCGTTCCCGTTCCCTGCGACTGCAATCACTGATAAATAAAGGAGATAAAAAAGATGAATACTATGGTTAAGAATATAAACGGTCAGGTTGGCGAAGACGTTAAATTTGAGCGTATTCGCAGAATTACCGGTTATCTTGTCGGCACACTCGACAGATTCAACGACGCAAAAAGAGCAGAGGTAAACGACAGAGTTAAGCATGGAATATCAAGAAACTGATAATACATTGCGTCTATGCGGAGTTGAGCCGGAGTCCATCGTTGACGGACCCGGCTTCCGCTTCGTTATATTCGTTCAGGGATGTCCGCATCATTGCCCGGGCTGTCACAATCCGCAGTCGCACGATTTCGACGGCGGGTATACCGTGACCGAGGACGAACTGTTCGACGCGATAAAGGAAAACAGACATCTTGCGGGCGTCACTTTTTCGGGCGGAGAACCGTTTTGCCAACCCGAAAAACTTGCACGGCTCGGCAAGCGGGTAAAAGAAGAACTCGGGAAAACGGTTATGACATACACGGGCTATACGCTCGAACAACTGCGGGAAAAACACGACGCAGGAACAAATGCGCTGCTTGACGTGACCGACATTCTCGTGGACGGCAGATACGTCGAAAAACTCCGCGACCTGACGCTTTTGTTCAGGGGCAGCGAAAATCAGCGCGTGATAGACATGAACAAGACGCGCAGAGACGGCGATATCGTGCTTTACGACCTTGAATATTAAAACGGAGAAAACAGATGCAAATAAAGCTTAATCCCGATGAAGAAATCGTAAAAACCGTCAAGGCGGGTCTGAAAGCAAAAGACGGGTACTGCCCGTGCCGCGTCGGCAAAGACCCCGATTACAAATGTATGTGCAAAGAGTTCAGAGAACAAATAGCCGACCCCGATTTTGAGGGATACTGCCATTGTATGCTCTATTACAAAGAAAAATAATCCGAAAGGGAGAAAGAATTATGGCTAACAAATACGCAGGAACGCAGACCGAGAAAAACCTCGAAGCGGCTTTCGCAGGAGAATCCCAAGCAAGAAACAAGTACACTTATTTTGCTTCAAAGGCGAAAAAAGAAGGCTATGAGCAGATTGCCGCGCTGTTTCTGAAAACCGCGGACAACGAAAAAGAACACGCAAAAATGTGGTTCAAAGAACTTGACGGAATAGGCGACACCGCGCAGAACCTTGCGGCTGCGGCGGCGGGCGAAAATTTCGAATGGACGGATATGTACGACGGCTTTGCAAAGACTGCGGAAGAAGAGGGCTTTTCCGAACTTGCGGAAAAATTCCGTCTTGTTGCCGCAATCGAAAAAGAACATGAAGAGCGTTATCGTGCACTTCTGAAAAACGTCGAGACCGCACAGGTTTTCGAAAAGAGCGAAATCAAAGTTTGGGAATGCCGCAACTGCGGTCATATAGCGGTGGGTCCGAAAGCGCCGCTCGTATGCCCGACCTGCGCACACCCGCAGAGTTATTTCGAACTCAGAGAGAAAAATTATTGATTGCGATTTTTTACGGTTATAATTGAACAAAAAAACAAAGACAAGGGCGGGGACACGAACTTTTCAGTCAGTGTTCCCGCTCTTATTGTTTATATTTTAGTTTTTCAAATCAGAAAAGTCCCGTGATCCTGCCGTTTTCGTCCACGTCTATACGTTCTGCGGCGGGTGATTTGGGAAGTCCCGGCATGGTCATAATGTCGCCCGTCAAAACCACTATAAAGCCCGCGCCTGCGGAGACTTTGACGTTCTTTACCGTTACGGTAAAGCCCGTGGGCGCGCCGAGTAGGGTCGGGTCGTCGGAAAAGCTGTACTGCGTTTTTGCGATGCAGACGGGCAGATTTCCGAATCCGAGTTGTTCCAAGCGCTTTAACTGCTTTTTCGCGGCGGAAGAAAACTCCACGCCGTCGCCGCCGTATATTTTTTTAACAACGGCTTCAATCTTCTTTTCAATGGGAATATCAAGCTCGTAAGAGAACGTGAAATAGCCTTTATCTTCTTCGCAAAGACGAATGACTTCGCGCGCAAGGGCTTCTCCTCCCCTGCCGCCGTCCGCCCAAACGGTTGAAAGAACTGTGTTTACGCCGAGCGCACGGCATTCGCGTATAACCTCCTCAATTTCGGCGTCGGTGTCGGTCGGGAAACGGTTTACGGCGACAACACACGGAAGTTTATAAACATTTTTGATGTTGGAAACATGGCGGAGCAGGTTGGGAAGTCCCTTTGCAAGGGCGTCGAGATTTTCCGTTCCGAGCTCCGTTTTCGGAACGCCGCCGTGCATTTTAAGAGCGCGAATCGTGGCAACAACAACGACGGCGGACGGAGTAAGTCCCGCCATACGGCATTTTATATCAAGGAATTTTTCCGCACCGAGGTCTGCGCCGAAGCCCGCTTCCGTAACAGTGTAGTCGCTCATGCAAAGCGAAAGTCGGGTGGCGGTAACGGAATTGCAGCCGTGCGCGATATTTGCGAACGGGCCTCCGTGAACAAATGCGGGAGTGCCTTCAAGCGTCTGAACAAGGTTCGGTTTTAACGCGTCTTTCAAAAGCGCAGTCATAGCGCCTGCGGCTTTGAGTTGACCGCAGGTCACGGGCTCGTCGTTATAGGTATAGCCGACGATAATGCGCGCAAGACGCTGTTTCAGATCTGATATAGACGAGGAAAGGCAAAGCACCGCCATTATCTCGGAAGCAACGGTTATATCGTAGCCATCCTCTCTTGGAACGCCGTTCGCCTTACCGCCCAAGCCGTCAACAACAAAACGGAGTTGGCGGTCGTTCATATCGACACAGCGTTTCCACGTTATGCGACGGGAGTCGATGCCGAGCGCGTTACCCTGATGTATATGATTGTCTATCATCGCGGCAAGCAGGTTGTTTGCCGCCCCTATCGCGTGAAAATCGCCCGTAAAATGCAGGTTTATATCTTCCATGGGCACGACCTGCGCATATCCGCCGCCCGCCGCGCCGCCTTTGACACCGAAAACGGGGCCGAGAGACGGTTCGCGAAGAGCCACCGTAACATTCCTGCCTATGCGTTTAAGTCCGTCGGCAAGTCCTATCGTCGTGGTCGTTTTTCCCTCGCCGGCGGGGGTCGGAGTCATGGCGGTCACCAAAACGAGTTTGCCCTCTTTGCCCGCTCTGTCGGCAAGCAGGGAAAGGTCGATTTTTGCCTTGTATTTTCCGTACTGCTCAATATATTTTTCGTCAACGCCCGCCGCAGAGGCTATTTCTGTTATCGGCTTCATTTGACAAGCCTGCGCTATTTCTATATCCGAAAGGTATGCCATACAGTTCCGCTCTCCTTTTTCTCTCGTAAAAACTATGCGCCCGACCGCAACAGTCAGACGCATGGTGAGTATTCTCAATCTAAACGGTCTTTATACCTTTTATTATATCAAAGATTTTCGCTCACGTCAAGAGGAAAAGCCTTTTCCGATCAGTTTTGTTTCGTATCGCAGTAAATGCAACGATATGTTTTTGTTTCGGGATCCGTCAGTCGGAAAACATGGTCGAGATCCGCTTCCGTCGATGTGATACATCTCGGATTTTTACAGAAAAGGACATTTGTCAGTTTTTCGGGCGCCGAGATCTTCTTTTTTTCAACTATCTCGCCGTTTCTGATAACATTTACCGTCACGGACGGATCGACATAGCCGATAACGTCAAGGTCGATATCTATGTCCGCGTCGATTTTTATTATATCTTTCTTTCCTTTTTTGACGCTCGGAACGTTTCTTATCATGGCAACGGGGCAGTCGAGGTCATCAAGATGAAGAAGAGAATAAAGTTTCATACCGTTGCCCGCGCCGATATGGTCGATGACAAAACCCGTTTTTACGCTGTCTATATTCATACGTTTACCCCCAAAAGTTTCATAATAAGCGCCATTCTGATATATCTGCCGTTATGCGCCTGTTTGAAATAGCAGGCTCTCGGATCGCTGTCCACATCGGTCGAAATTTCTCCGACACGCGGAAGCGGGTGCAGAACGCACATATCGGGGCGCGCCCGTTTCATTTTTTCCGCGTCAAGGATATAGCAGTTCTTCAAACGCAGATAATCCTCTTCGTTGAAGAAGCGCTCGCGTTGAACGCGGGTCATGTAAAGAATGTCGAGGTCGGAAATAACATCGTCAAGCGACGTGCTCTGCGTATACGGAATATTCTTTTTCTTTATATATTCCTGCTTTACAAACCCGGGAAGTTTAAGTTCTTCGGGCGATATGAGAACAAATTCAACGCCCTCATAGCGGGACATCGCACCGATGAGAGAATGAACGGTTCTGCCGAATTTGAGGTCGCCGCAAAGTCCGATTTTAAGGTTGTCGAATCTGCCTTTTTCGCGGTGTACGGTCAAAAGGTCGGTCAGGGTCTGCGTGGGGTGATAATGTCCGCCGTCGCCCGCGTTGATAAGAGGTACGGCACTGTGTCTTGCCCCGACTATCGGCGCGCCCTCTTTCGGGTGTCTCATGGCAATTATGTCGGCGTAACCGCTGACGACTTCAAGAGTATCGGCAACGCTTTCGCCCTTTGACGCGGAACTTGAAGAAGCTTCGGAAAATCCGAGCGTACTGCCGCCGAGGGAAAGCATCGCGGACTCAAAGCTGAGCCTTGTTCTTGTTGACGGCTCAAAAAAGAGCGTTGCAAGAATTTTGCCTTTGCACACATCCGCGTACTTTTCGGGGGTCTTCATAATATCTTCCGCAACGCGGATAAGGTCGTCTATCTCTTCGACCGAGAGGTCGAGAATGTTTATCAGATCTTTCATTGTTACGCTCCTATCCAAGACTCGTCCGACGGATCGTTTCTGAAAGCAATAAGTCTTTCAACATCTTCTTTCCTGATATATCCCTCTTCCGCAGCGACCTCCGCTATCGCGTCAAAGTTTGTCAGACTGACATTTTTGACATTTGCTTCGGCAAGTCTTTCAAGTCCCTTTTTCATTCCGTATGTGAATATGCTGACAACGCCGAGAACATCGGCACCTGCTTCGCGCAGGGCGTCCACCACATCGATAACGCTGCCTCCCGTTGAGATCAGGTCTTCCACGACAACGACTTTCTGCCCCTCTTCAAGCCTGCCCTCTATTCTGTTTTTTCTGCCGTGATCCTTTGCTCCGGAGCGGACATAGCCCATGGGCATACCCATAAGGTGACCGACTATCGCTGCGTGCGCTATGCCGGCGGTCGAGGTTCCCATAAGCACTTCGGCATCGGGATAATTTGCTTTTACAAGTTCGGCAAGACCGTTTTCAACGTCGTTGCGGACGGCGGGAGCGGTCAGGGTCAGCCTGTTATCGCAATAAACGGGGCTTTTAATGCCGCTTGCCCATGTAAACGGCTCGTCGGGGCGAAAGAAAACCGCCTTTATCCCGAGCAGGTCTTTTGCAATAAGTCTTTCTGTTTCAGTCATTTTCATATCCTCCGTTTTAATCAACAAATTCGCGAACGCATCTTTCATAAGCCGCGACAGGGTCTTCCGCCTGCGTCACGGGACGTCCGACAACGATGTAATCCGAACCCTCCGCCTTTGCCTGTGCGGGGGTCATAACTCTTTTTTGGTCGGCAATATCTCCGTCCGCAAAGCGCACGCCGGGCGTGACCGTCAAAAAGTTTTTGCCGCAGGCAGAGTGAACCTTTTTTGCTTCAAGCGGGGAGCAGACAACGCCGTCAAGTCCTGAAGCCGCCGCATTTTTCGCGTAATGCTCAACAACATCGGCAAGAGGGCTTTCTATAAGAAGTTCCTTTTTCATCGTCTCTTCATCGGTCGATGTCAACTGCGTGACCGCGATAAGCAGCGGTCTTGTACCGTCTGCTCTTGTCAAGCCCTCGACAGCCGCAGTCATCAATCTGCCCGTTCCCGCCGCATGGACATTGCACATATCCACATCAAGCGCAGAAAGCACTTTCATCGCCTTTTTGACGGTGTTCGGAATGTCGTGCAGTTTCAGATCGAGAAAAATTTTATGTCCGCGCGCTTTTATGTCGCGAACTATCTGCGGTCCTTCCGCGTAGAACAGTTCCATTCCTATTTTGACAAACGGTTTTTTGTCCGTGAACCTATCAAGAAAGTCAAAGACTTCTTTTCTTGTTGCAAAATCACAGGCTACTATTACATCCTTACCCACGATGCGCCCTCCCTATAATATCTTTCAGATTTTCTATTCCGTACTTATCCATAACCTGCGGCAGATCAGCAATAATGTTTTTGCAGGCGAACGGGTCGATAAGGTTTGCCGCACCGACTTCAACGGCGCAAGCACCCGCGCTCATCATTTCCAGAACATCTTCCGCGGTCGCAACTCCGCCGCACCCGATTATCGGGATATTGCACGCGCCGCTCACCTGATACACGGCTCTGACGGCAACAGGGAAAACCGCGCTGCCCGAAAGCCCGCCCGTAACATTTGCAAGCACGGGGCGACCGGTTCGCAGGTCAAGTCTCATACCGAGCAGGGTGTTTATCAGACAAAGCCCGTCCGCACCCGCATCTTCGCACGCTTTTGCAACGGCGACTATATCGGTCACATTCGGCGAAAGTTTTGGTATGACAGGTTTTTTGACTGCCTTTTTGACGGCTGCGACGACTTCCGCGGCGGCTTTTGGGTCGCTGCCGAAATTCGTGCCTCCGCTGTGAACGTTGGGACAACTTACGTTGATTTCCAGCCAGCCGACAGACTCTTCCGCATCAAGGTTTTCGCTGACGCGAACATATTCGTCAACTGAAAACCCGCCGACATTTGCGATGACCTTTTTCGAAAAACACTTTCCGAGTTTCGGCAATTCTTCGGAAACGACTTTTTCGACGCCGGGATTCTGCAATCCGACCGCATTGAGCATTCCCGACGGAGTTTCCGCAATTCTCGGCGCGGGGTTTCCGAAACGAGGCTCGGCGGTCGTTCCCTTGAACGAAAACGTTCCGAGAATATTTATATCGTAAAGTTCCGCAAACTCATATCCGTAGCCGAATGTACCGGAAGCGGGGATAACGGGATTGTCAAGCGTTATTCCGCAGAGTTCCGTTTTCAGTCTTTCCATATTATCTCCTCTCTTTCAAGAACAGGTCCGTCACGGCAGATACGTTTGTTTCCGTAAAGAGTTTTGCAGGAACAGCCCATGCAGGCGCCGAAGCCGCAGCCCATGCGCTCTTCAAAACTGAACTGACCCGAAGTTTTGCAAACGGCGTTGACGGCGCAGAACATCGGTTCGGGACCGCAGGCATAAACATACGAATAATCGAGATGTTTCATCACGTCCGTGACAAAACCTTTTTCACCGTAAGAACCGTCTGCGGTCGCAACAAAAGCCTGTGCTCCCGCCTTTTTGAACTCATTCTCATAAAAGACTTCGTCTTTTGTGTTGAATCCTATGATAACCGAAACGCTTTTACCCTCGGCAACAAGGTTTTCGCAAAGTCCGAGCATCGGGGGCGTTCCCACACCGCCGCCTATCAGAAGCGGCGTTTGCCCGCTTTTTGAAGTGTCAAACCCGTTTCCGAGCCCGACAAGCGCGTTGAGCGTTTCGCCTTTTTTCATACGGCTCATTTGTTCCGTTCCTTTTCCGACGGTCTTGTAAACAAGCGTCAGTTTTCCTGTTTCATATCGGCAGACCGAGATGGGACGGCGCAGAAAAAGTCCGTCGAGTTTCAGATCAACGAACTGCCCGGGAGCGGTTATTGCCGAAGTGTCGCCCGCAAGCGTCATTTCGTATATGTTCTTTGCCAACGGTCTGTTTGAAGTTATTTCGAATACTGTCTCTTTCATATTATCCCCTGTCCCCCGTAAACGGTCAGAACGCATTCCCCGAAAACTTCTCTGCCCGCAAACGGCGTTGCTCTGCCTTTTGTTTTGAATGTGTTCGGGTCAACCGTGTATTTTGCTTCGAGATCGAACACCGTAAAGCCGGTGTCTCCGCCTATGCCGAAACGCCTGCGGGGCGAATAACTCATAAGGTCAACAAGTTTTTCAAGCGTTATGACGTTCTTTTTCACAAGTTCGGTGTAAAGCACGGGAAAAGCGGTTTCAAGTCCGACCACACCCATCAGGCTCTTTTCAAGCCCTTTTGATTTTTCCTCCGCGGAGTGCGGCGCGTGATCGGTGGCTATCATATCTATCGTACCGTCCTGCAAGCCCGCTATAAGCGCGGCTCTGTCCTCGGAACTTCTCAGCGGCGGGTTCATCTTAAAACGTCCGTCCTCTTGCAGGTCATCGTCACACAAAACAAGATAATGCGGAGCGGTCTCGCAGGTCACGTCAACGCCGTTTTTCTTCGCGTTCCGAATAAGTTCGACGCTTTCTTTGCACGAAATATGGCAGACGTGATAAGCGCAGCCCGTCCGACGGGCAAGTTCGATATCCCGTGCTACCTGGGCATATTCGCTCTCAGAACAGATTCCTCTGTGTCCGTGTTTTTTCGCATACTCGCCGTCGTGGATATATCCGCCTTTGAGCAAAGAGTTCTGCTCGCAATGCGCGGCAACCGTTTTTCCGAGACGTTTTGCCCTCGTCATGGCGGCAAGCATCATTTCTTCATTCTGAACGCCGCGCCCGTCGTCGGAAAAAGCGCAGACGAACGGAGCCATTCCGTCAAGGTCGGCAAGTTCCTCGCCCTTTTCGCCTTTTGTCAACGCGCCGTAAGGCAGAACCCGTATTTTTGCGAAATGCTCTATCGCGTCCATTTCCGCCGAAAGATTTTCAAGACTGTCGGGCACGGGGTTCAGGTTCGGCATGGCGCAAACCGCCGTAAATCCCCCGTTTGCGGCGGCAAGGCTGCCGTTTTCCACCGTTTCTTTATAAGAAAAACCCGGTTCGCGAAAATGAACGTGCACATCGCAAAAACCGGGAAATACAAAATATTTATCATTGTCAAATTCAGGGAAAAGCCCGTTTTTACCGAAAAACTCTTCCGCACTTCTCTTTGTTTTTTCGTCGAAATATCTCACGCTTTTCTCCGTTCTTCGGCACTTTGCGCAATAAAAAAATCTTGCCTCGACGGCAAGACGGAATTGATGTTTTTACAGTCGGGCGCAATATTCCCGAACCTATCATTCAACAATCTTACCGACATCTCGTGCCGCCTTAAAAACTGTTATGATAACTATAACATATTTCCCGCCGATTGTCAACAGTCGGCGGGAAAACTTGTTTTTATGTTCCGAAAAATTTACAAAGAGACCGAGTTTATCACTTGCGGGCGTTTTTGCAATTGGGACAGTTTGTTTTTTCAGCGTGCGAACAGTTTGAGCAGCAACCCGAACACCCTCCCGTGCCGCAACAGCCGTGCGCTTTGTTCCGAAATATCGCAACGACGGCGACAACAGCCCAAAGTCCGACAAGCACAAGAATTATAATATCAAAAACACTCATATCAAAAGACTTCCTATGTTAAATACAAGAGTGGACATAACCCATGCAACGCCGCATTGAAGCGCAACAACGGCGACTGTCGAACCGACAGAGCGCAGTTCTTTGCGAACGGTTGCTATCGCCGCGATACAAGGGGTGTAAAGCAAAGTGAATATAAGAAAACTTACGGCGGCAAGACCCGTGGGGAACAGAGACGAAAGAGCACCGCCGAGCGCCGATGTGGTCGTACCCAGAAGTACGGCAAGGGTGCTGACGACCGCTTCCTTTGCGGTAAAGCCCGAAAGCAGCGCGGTTGCGGCGCGCCAATCCCCGAAGCCCGCAGGCGCAAGCACGGGGCTGATGAAACGGCCTATCCATGCAAGCATACTGTCCGAACTCGATTCAACAACATTGAACCGTGCGTCAAACGTTTGCAGAAACCAAATTATCAAAGTGCCGACAAAAATTACCGTAAACGCTTTTTGCAAAAAGTCTCTTGCCTTTTCCCATAAAAGAAGCAGAACGCTTTTCGGGGACGGAAGACGGTAGTTCGGCAATTCCATAACAAACGGAACGGGCTGACCGACAAACGCAGTCTTTTTCAGAACAAGTGCGACAAGTATGCCCACGATTATGCCCGTTGCGTAAAGTCCTATCATGACCAACGCGGCATATTTGGGGAAGAATGCGGCGCAGAATACCGAATATATCGGTATCTTTGCGGAGCAACTCATAAACGGCGTGAGCATAACCGTCATTTTTCTGTCCCTGTCGGAAGACAGCGTTCTTGTTGCCATTATCGCGGGAACGGTACAGCCGAAACCTATAAGCATGGGCACGATGCTTCTGCCCGAAAGTCCTATCTTACGCAGAAGTTTATCCATGACAAACGCTATTCTTGCCATATAGCCCGTGTCTTCGAGCACGGAAAGGAAGAAAAACAGCGTAACTATAATGGGCAAAAAACTCAAAACGCTGCCGACTCCCGCAAAAATGCCGTCTATAACAAGGCTGTGAACAACAGGATTTATGCCGTAAACGGTAAGTCCCCTGTCCACAAGTGCGGTCAGGGCATCTATTCCCTGCGCAAGCAGATCGGAAAAAAAACTTCCGATAACATTGAAAGTCAAAAAGAATACGGAGAACATAACAAGCAGGAATACGGGTATTGCGGTATACTTGCCCGTCAGAACCTTATCTATCCGCACGCTTCTTCGGTGTTCCTTGCTTTCATGACATTTGACAACGGCTTTTTCAACGACATCTTCAATAAAAACATAACGCATATCGGCAAGCGCCTCGTTGCGGTCAAAGTCCGTTTCACTCTCCATTTCGACGATGCTGTGTTCTATCATCTCGCGCTCGTTTTCGTCAAGCCCGAGTTTGTCCGCCAAAGTCGGATCGCCCTCGATGAGCTTTGTTGCGCAGAAGCGCGGAGAAACTCCCTCTGCGTTCGCATGGTCCTCTATGAGGTGAGCCACGGCGTGAATGCAGCGGTGAACCGCGCCCGAACGGCAAAAGTCCGTCACGGTGGGGCAAATTTTGTTCTTTGCCGTTTCGACCATCTTATCAACAAGTTCCGAAACCCCTTCTCCTTTTGCGGCGCTTATCGGAACGACAGGAACACCGAGCGCGGTGCTCATCGTCATAACGTCCACCGTGCCGCCGTTTGCGCGTACTTCGTCCATCATATTCAGCGCAACGACGGTGGGAATGTGCATTTCAAGCAGTTGCAGCGTCAGATAAAGGTTTCTTTCGATATTCGTCGCGTCAACAATGTTTATGATTCCGTCGGGCTTTTCATTCATTATAAAATCGCGGGTAACGACTTCTTCCTGCGTATACGGACGCAGAGAGTATATTCCGGGCAAGTCTACAACGGAACTTCCGCCCGAATTTTTTATCTGACCTATTTTGCTGTCCACCGTTACGCCGGGGAAATTCCCGACGTGTTGGTTCGAACCCGTCAACGCATTGAAAAGCGTGGTTTTCCCGCAGTTTTGGTTCCCCACAAGCGCAAATCTCATTTTTCGATCACCTCCGAGACCTCGATATTCTTTGCGTCTGACACACGGAGCGTCAGTTCATATCCGCGAACGCGTATCTCTATCGGGTCTCCCATCGGAGCAACTTTCATCAGCGTGACTTCAGTGCGCGGGATAAGTCCCATATCAAGCAAACGGAGCCGCAGTTCTCCCTCACCGCCGACTGCGGTTATTCTGCCTTTTGTGCCGGGTTTCAATTCATCAAGCGTCATATATTTCTTTCCTTTTATATACATATATGTATATGTTAGTCTATTCTAACTTATTTGTCAAGACTGTTGCGTTTTTTGTCGAAAAAAATCGAATGTACAAGCGTTGTCAGATATCAGAACAGTTGAAAAGGTCTTTCAGAAAAGAAAAAAACGCCGCGGCAAAAGCCGCGGCGTAAATACCGTTATTCTTTCGGCGATGACAGTTGTTTCTTTGCCCTGTAAATGTATATCAGGCAAACAAGAATTACCAACCCGCCCATGGCACAGATTATCAGAATGTTTTTCAGTCCGTTTGACGGTGTCGGAGCAACGGCGACAACGTCCGAATATCCGTTCGCCGTCGTTTTTTCCGTTTCCTCGGCAACAGCCTTGGTCGCGGTAGGTGCAGGCTCGGTCGGTTCTTCGGCAACCGTGCAAAGAGGCGCAAAAACCGTAATCAAAACGCAGATAACGAGAAATATTGCCGAAAACGTTTTTTTCATGCGCGCCTCCTTGCTGTCAGACTGAACATACCTAAATCAATGCCGTAATTTTATATAGTCTCTTTTATAACTTCGCCGGTCTCCCCGCTTCTGAAAACGGCCTCCATAAGTTTCATCGTTCTGCGGAGTTGGTCGTGCGTTATAAGTTGTTTTTCTTCACCATGTATCGCTTTTGCGACGTTTCTGTAATAATCTCTTTCATCGGACGGAACGCGAGGTATCGGGAACGTTGCTATCGTGTCGTCTGTTCTCGGCGCCATGGTCTTTGTCATACCCGCAGAGGTCTGCACGGGGACGGCGTCGCGATTTTCCCAATCGGTGACTTTGACAATTTTTCCGTTCATATTCCAATCGTTGATGACCATTGAGCCGTTTTCGCCCTGAACATACCAGCGCGGAAGTTCAATGAAGTTGGAAGTTCCGACCTCTACAAACGCGACAAGACCGTTTCTGAATTTGAGAGTAACGGAAAAGCCGTCGTCCACTTCGGCATTCGTAACATATGTCAGATCGGCGTGTACGGAAACGATATCGTCCCAACCCGTAAGGCAATACAACTGGTCAAACAGATGAATGCCCCAATCGAGTACCATTCCGCCGCCGTGGCATTTTTGATTGCGCCAGTCGCCCGGAATACCGCGTGAACCGTGAACGCGGCTCTCTATGCGGAATATTTTTCCGAGTTCGTTCTCATCGTATACTTTTTTGACGGAAAGAAAATCTTCGTCCCAACGTCGGTTCTGATGTGCGGTGAAGACCACGCCGTTTTTGTTTGCGGCGGCTATCATCGCTTCAAGTTCTTCGGAACTCAGACAAACGGGCTTTTCGCAGATAACGTTTATTTTGTGTTCAAGAAGTTCGATGCAGACGGGCTTGTGCACATCGTTGGGAACAGCGACTATCGCAAGTTCGACCTTGCCGCTGTTCAGCAGTTCGTCCATGGACGAAAATGCCTTGACGCCTGAATCTTCTTCAAACAGACGGTTTCTTTCGGGGTCGATATCGTAAGCGCCGACTATCTCGAAAATATCGGTCATCTCTTTAAGTCTTTTGATGTGCCAGCATCTTGCCATTCCGCCGTATCCGACGATGGCAACGTTAATTTTCTTTTCCATAATTTTTTCTCCGTTGCGATATATTCAAAAGGTGTTGCCGCTTTTGATTATATACCGCAGATTTGCTTATGTCAATGACTTTTTGTTTACGTTTTCAAAAGAGAAATTTCTTCCTCCGTCAGCCGCCGAACCTCACCCTCTTTGAGTGCGGGGTCAAGCACGACCGAGCCGATGCGGACGCGGCGAAGCGTCTCGACACGGTTGCCGCAGCAGGCAAACATTCTTCGAACCTGATGATATTTGCCCTCGCAGATAACAACGCGGGCGGTCTTTTCGTTGATTGCTTCCAACTTTGCGGGCTTTGTTTCAAAACCGTCCTTCAACGTCATTCCGTTTTCAAAGAAGTCAAAACAAACATCGTCAAGCGGACGTTCAAGCGTTGCCGTATACTCTTTTTCGACCTCGTGGGACGGAGACGTGAGACTGTGCGAAAAATCGCCGTCATTGGTCAGAAGAAGCAATCCCGAAGTGTCCTTATCAAGCCGTCCGACGGGGAACATACCTTTTCGGAACAGTTCCGACGGAACAAATTCAAGAACGTTTCTTTCCTTTTCATCTGTCGTCGAAACAAAACCGCACGGTTTGTTCAGCATCAGATACACAAACTCCGACGTATCGGTCGGCACTCCGTTCACGGTTATCTCTGCATCAGGAGAAACGGACATTGACGGGTCGCGCACGACCTCGCCGTTGACAGTAACTTTTCCCTTTCTTATCAAAGCCTTTACCTCGCTTCTGCTCCCGACGGAGCAGGCGGAAAGGACAGCATCAAGTCTTTTCATCAGAAGTGAAATACCATTCGGCGGAAATATCTGAGTTTGTTATGAAACAGTTCAAACAGTTTCGGGCTTCTTATCAGGAAATACTCACCCGGCATTTCAACAAATTCGCCGTGATACATGCATTTATACTGATAAAGTTCGTACATCGGGTCTTTTTTCAGTTCGTCCGTGTTCAGTTCGAGCGTACCGCCCATATTGAAAGTTGTGACCTGCCCGTCAAGGCTGTCCTTTATCATATCCCAATAGTTGGCGGTAAGTTTCAGTTCGCGCAGCGCGCCTGCGTTCGCGCCGTAAAAGTTATACGCCTTATTGCCCATTTTGATAAAGAACGATGCGGAAAGATACGGGTCGTCCGAATATTTTTCGGTTATCTTCAAACGTCTTTCCGTCGCTTCAAGTTGCTTGTACGCCTCTTTGAGCTTCGGGGCAAGTCTTTCACGCTTTTTATCGGTCGTTTCGGGGTCCGCAATCTCGTCCTCAAAGCGTTTTATCTGCGCGTGAACGTCCGCAAGAACCTTTTCGGTGTATTCTTTATCCTTTTTGCTGTTGTACTTATAAAGATAAATTTTCGCCTGCGGGTCAAGAGACGAAGCGAACTTCTTGTAATAATCGAGGTCGCGTCTGCCGAATCCTTTTTTATCTGTCGTTTCAACCAGCAGTTTATAGAAGATCTCAACGTATTCGTCAAGCGTTTCGGGTGTCGAAACATGAAGTTCCGCACCTCTGTCGTGGCTGAATTTTATATCGTTTTTAAGTCTGACCGTAAAATTCGAATAAAGGCGTTTTTCTTCCTCTTTCGGGTCGTTTTTCGGGTCGATATGAAGTCGGTAATTCGTTCTCGGCTGCAAAACGAGTTTTTCGTTTTTGATATATCCGAGACTTTCAAAAAACTTGCATATATCGTTTTCGGGTTCTTTGAAATCTATCTTATAATCGCAGAATGGGTCAAAAATCAAATAGATGATATGCTTCTTTTTCATGTACGCTTTCAGATACTCGGTAAATTCCGCTACGAGTTCTCTGTTTTCGTAATCGCAGACAAATCCGCGCGTGATATATCCTATCGACAACGGAGTGCAATACACGGGCAGACGGAAAAGCATACAACTCAAAACCGTTTCGCCGTTTTCGTCCGTTCCCACAAAAGCGTCGGGTCTGAAAAGTTTTCTGAAACGCGCCCAGCCTGCGGTCTGCTGAAATATGCCGTTCTTTTTCGCAAATTCGTCCGCACGGGATATATCCGTTTTTTCAAAATTATACATAAACTCAGTTCTTTCCGATAGATGGTAAAATATGAAAAGCGCCGTATCCGTCTTTATATGTCAAGTATGTCCGACCTGACGGCATTGCGCAAATTTTCAAAACAATGTGTTTTCGCTTCCTCGCGGGTCTGTTCCTCGGGAGTTATGCAGACCAAGCGCGAAACGCCGTGTTCAAGCAGTTTTTCCGCACCGTCTCCGATTTTCCCGCAAAGACATACGACTTCTTTGCCGCGACTGCGTTCCGCAACGCGGCAAACGATTTTTCCGCTAACGCTCTGCGCGTCCGCGCACCCCTCTCCCGTAATTATGACATCGGCATTTCTTGCCGCTTCGTCAAACCCCACGGCGTCGAGAACGGTGTCCGCGCCCGAAGCAAGTTTGCCGCCGAAGAAAAGCATTATTCCCGCGCCGAATCCGCCCGCCGCGCCTGCACCGGGAGTATATGCAACGGATCTTCCGACTTCGTTTTCAACGATATCCGAAAGACGGCGTACACCCGCGTCGAGAACCTTTATCAGTTCCTCGTCCGCTGCCTTTTGCGATCCGTAAACCGCCGCCGCGCCATGATTGCCGTAAAGAGGGTTCGTCACATCGCACGCGCCTATTATCTCACTTTCGTGCAGCCTTGCGTCAAGTCCCGAAAGGTCAACGCTACCTATACCCGAAAGACCGCCGCTTTTGGGGATGAGTTCGCAGCCGTTTCGGTCATAGAACTTGGCGCCCATAGCGCACGCCGCACCCGCGCCCATATCGTTGGTTCCGCTTCCGCCGAGACAAAATATAAGTTTTCGACACCCTGCGTCAAGCGCCGCCTTTATAAGCGCACCGACACCGTAAGTCGTCGAGTTCATAATATCAAGCCTGTTCGGCTGCAAACCCACGGACTGTGCGGTCTCAATAACCGCAGTCTTGCCGAAAACGCATATTTTCATATCGTGTCTGACACAGCCGAAAGAGTCTGTTCCCTTGACGGTCACAATTTGCGCTCTTTCTCCGAGCGCCGCCGCAAACGCGTCAACGCTGCCCTCTCCGCCGTCGGCGACGGGCAGACACACAACTTCCGCATCGGGACGCAGTTCTTTTATCTCTGTCGCAACAACGCGGCAGACCTCGGAAGAGGTCATGGTTCCTTTGAATGAATCGGGAGCAATCAGTATTCGCATATCCGGAAACCTGCTTTCTCATTCGCTCAAAAGAGCGTTTTTGGAAGTAAAAAATTTTTTCTGTTTTTACAATTATATTTGTCAGGCTGACAACGCGCCGCCTGAAAAAAAATATCCGAAACGAAGGAGGGGGATAGGAAAAAAGGTTCAGAACGGGTAAATCGAATCCATGGCTGATGATATTCGCTCGCAGCAAAAAAGGCGAATTAACCTTTATTTTTTAAAAAGCAAAAAATCGCTGTTTTGGGTCGTTATATTTATCTTTTAGACATTTGCTTTTTTGTATTTTTCAGCATTTTTTGCGGTCCGGGCTTTTTTGCATACCCATTATTCAAAATATTCCCGAACAACACAATAAAGCCTCATACCCGCGCTTCGCTTTGCAGAGGCTGTGAAATTCAAAAAAGCACCTTGCTATATACAAAAAGATGCGGGGCACCTCGGCGGCGCCCCTCGGGAACAGGCGATCGGCGCCCGAAAACGGACGCAGATACGCCGATTAGGTCTTCGCCGGATGAATCGAACGCGGCAGCGCGAACCGCCGCGTTCGCAAAAAGATCGTTTATTGCCCGCACACTCGGCAACTCAGTCTTCCGAATACCCGAAAATCAGTCGGCGTTCTCTTCCTTCATCTTCGCAAAGCACTCGCTGCAATATACCGGTTTGTCCTCTCTGGGCTGGAACGGTACTCTTGCAGGGCCGCCGCATCTTGCACAGGTAGTATCAAAATACTCTCTTGCGCCTTTTGCAGCGTTTTTCTTTGCAGCTCTGCACTCTTTGCATCTCTGGGGCTCGTTCTGGAATCCTTTTTCAGCATAGAACTCCTGCTCACCGGCAGAAAAAACAAATGTTTTACCGCAATCTTTGCAAACTAATTCCTTATCTTCGTACATTTCGAGAAATCCTCACTTAAAAAATTATTGCCCTAAATCGGATTCACACCGATTCGCAGAAGACGACCGAGAACCGAGGTAATTCAAACATTTCATACCGTCGCGCATTCTTTCGGGTGTGCGAGCCGAAAGGAGGCAAACGGCGGTAATGTCCTTCTGACCTGAAGTCAGCAGTCTTTTCAACGCCTTTAAGTTGGGCATATATACGGTTTTTCTCTCCGCACAAGAGTCGGAATATTCAAAGAACGGTATATGACGGGAATTGACGAATATTATTTATGTAGATTCAATTTTCCGTGTTTTCGTAATGTTTTTTTATCTTCTTGCGTATCCGCTGCACCGCATTTTCAACGGCTTTTTCGCCGACACCGAGTTTTTCGGCAATTTCGCAGTATCTTTTTTCCAAAAGATATTCGTCAAGGACTTTATTTTCAAGGTCGGAAAGATTTTTTCGCAAGTCCCTGAAAAACGTCTGTGAATCGACACTTGAAATAACGTCAGCGTCTTCAACGGCTATCTCGTCCGTCAAGGCGTCGGTTTTGCCATCCGTTTTCAATGCACGGTAAGCGGTCACAATACGGTTTTTGATACAGGTTTTTGCAAAAGCGTCAAACGGCACTCCACGCTCGGAATCAAAGGACAGGCAGGCAAGATAAAGACCTATCATACCCTCCTGAAAAAGATCTTCGCGCAGGTATTCGGGATAAGAACTTGCAGCGGCGGAAATGTACGGCACATATTCATCTCTGACTTTCGAAAACCGAACCTTTTCCGTCACTTTTTTTATCCATTCCTTTCACAAAATTTCCACATATTTTTATATTAAAGCATACGAGGAACACCCCGCAGATTTTTACTCTCCGGAATGTCCCTCGTTATCTAATTCTTGATAATGCAATAAAACATTGTGTGGAACCGTTTGCGCGCCATGCGCAAGATCAAATGATCGCCTTTATATCAGTTAATGATCGTCTCTTCGGTGTCGATGTCGAAAAGATGAATCTTCTGCATCTCGAAGCATATCTTTATGGTATCGCCGGGACGCGCAAGCGTTGTGGGAGCAACTCTTGCGGTAATCTTGGTATCGTTGACATCAAGGAACAGGTAGGTTTCCGCACCCATCATTTCCGTTACTTCAACGTTGGCGGTTATCGTGGAATCGGCAAATCTTTCAAGATACATGTCCTCATCGTGAACCGCTTCGGGTCTGATACCGAGAATAACCTGCTTACCGCCGTAAGACATAAGTTTTTCGTAGTTCTCGGTCATTACTTTCTCACGCGGAAGTTTCAGGGCAAACTCACCGAAGTTGACGAAGACGTCTTCGCCTCTTCTCGTCAGTTTTGCTTCAATGAAGTTCATCTGCGGAGAACCGATGAATCCCGCAACGAACATATTGCACGGCAGGTCGTAAAGATTCTGCGGTGTGTCGCACTGCTGGATAAATCCGTCTTTCATTACGACAATACGGGAAGCCATCGTCATAGCCTCCGTCTGGTCGTGCGTAACGTATATAAACGTTGTTCCGAGTCTCAGGTGAAGTTTGGATATTTCCGTTCTCATCTGGGCACGGAGTTTTGCGTCAAGGTTGGAAAGAGGTTCGTCAAGCAAGAATACTTTGGGTTCACGAACTATCGCACGTCCGAGTGCAACACGCTGTCTCTGACCGCCCGAAAGAGCCTTCGGACGTCTTTCAAGCAAGTGAGAGATGTCAAGGATTCTTGCGGCTTCGTCAACTCTTCTTTTGATTTCCTCTTTCGAGAACTTGCGGAGTTTAAGACCGAACGCCATGTTCTCAAAAACGGTCATGTGCGGATAAAGAGCGTAGTTCTGGAAAACCATCGCTATATCTCTGTCCTTGGGAGGAATGTCGTTGACAAGTCTGTCGTCTATGTAAAGCTCGCCTTCGCTGATCTCTTCAAGTCCCGCGATCATTCTCAACGTTGTCGATTTACCGCAACCGGAAGGTCCTACGAAAACGATAAATTCTTTATTTTTGATTTTCAGGTTGAAATCGGTAACTGCGCGAACGCCGCCGGGATAAACCTTACCGATACCTTTCAATATAACACCCGCCACGAGATGTACCTCCAATAAAACTGTTCGTCTGATAACGTCAGCCGGCCCCGTTTCACTCAAACGGGCGCACTGCTCCTATACTATATAATGAATGATACCACAAAGCGTCCAATTTGAAAAGTGGCGTATTAAACAAATTTTGGCAGTTGATTTGTTTATCTTTGCCAAAATATCATATTACTGTCCCGATTCTTGGACTTAAAACACAAATAATCAACAAACTACACAGAAAAGCCACACCGAAAATCATAAAAAGCACATTCGGGTTGCAAAGCGGAAATCGGGAAAAGAATAATTTGTTTTTTCGAAAAGAAATACCACTCAAGCGCAGTGCAAGGCTATGACGTGCGGAGCAGATGCGACATAAAGCAGAAAAACGGAAAAATCAGATAAAAAGTAAAAATCCTCATTCTTGCGAATGAGGATTTTTATGGAGCGGTATACGGGGCTCGAACCCGCTACCTCAACCTTGGCAAGGTTGCGCTCTACCAGATGAGCTAATACCGCAAAAAAATGGCGACTCCGATGGGACTCGAACCCACGACCTCCGCCGTGACAGGGCGGCGTTCTAACCAACTGAACTACGAAGCCGTATAAGCGATTGAAATCGGACTGTGCGTTTAAGAAAAGTGGTGGGAGTTACAGGGCTCGAACCTGTGACCCTCTGTTTGTAAGACAGATGCTCTCCCAGCTGAGCTAAACTCCCACATTGTCGCGGATATTTCCACGGCTTTAATATGTTACCACATTCACCGCCGTTTGTCAATACCCGCAACAAAAAAAATCTTGACGATTTTGAAAACTCATTTCCGTCCGTCGGATTGTCCCGTCTGGGGCGACACCTTTCGGCCTAACAAACCTACATATTTTGACAGAATCTTTCCTAAACTTTTGCATTGTTCTTTCTTTTATATTATATTACAATATAGGAAGAATACGGTAAAGGAAATTTTTACTATGGGAAAAGCGATAAGCAGGGGATTCAAAAGGGGACTTGCCGTAATTCTTGCAGCGTTGATATTATGCTCTTTGTCGGTTACGTCATTTGCAAAAAGAGAGGACAACCCGTTACAGAATTACGATAAGATGACAATCAAAGGAACGGACTCTATGACACTCGTGTTCCATAAATATTGGGGCGGAGAGGTCGAAGTTCCCGTTGACTCGATATATTTAAAAGACGGTTGGGACAGCCTGAGCAAAAAAGGCGACAACGCATACGCACTTTTTATGACAAGCGATGAGTCCCTTTATCAGTTCCATGGACTTGTTACCCGCGTATCGGAAGCAAACGCGGAACCGCAATATAAATTTACAATGGGAAGACTGACAAGCGAAAACACCACGGGCAGAACGGATTTCATCGATGCGTGCGATGTGGCAATGATATACATGGCAATGTTTATAGACTATGACGCAACCATTCCCGAAAACACGCGCCGTGCGCCGTATTACGGAAAAGCGACGAAAGAAAACATTGACTTCATTGTCGGATTCGTTTCGCAGTTGTTAAACACTTCAAGCGCAAATCCGAACCAATTCAGGAAAGACGAAAACGGAAAGACCTTTATAAATTGGGGAATGGATAACGCACTTGCAACCATTCAGGTATTTTTTGACATCACAAGAGACGATGTAAAAATGTCGTCGTTTTATGAAAAGATCGGAAAGACAGACACCGTAAGAGTGTATCCCTGCCCAACAAACGACAACTATCTCGACATGAGAGTTTCCGTCAGACACGACGGCGATGTTTGGAGATGCAGGGAAACATATTGGAACAAGGACGGAAGAACATCGTCTTTTTCTTTCGTTCTTAACGATTATGCGCAAATTACGGAAATGGTCCCCGATGAATATTCACACCCCGCGGGAGATATTGACGGCAACGGGTCAACGGATATCACCGACGCGATGCTGCTGTTTTACCACGTTGCAAAGAAAAGTGAGTTGACTCCGGACCAGCAGAACAGAGCGCACTCCAACCTTGATTGGACAACAGACATAGGGGACGCGATTTCTCTTTTCTACTATGTCGCGAAAAAATCCGACACGTTTTTTACTCCGGTACACCCCGCAAGCGAAATATAGTCGAAGAATGTACAGACAAAAGATAACAAAAAACTCCGATGCCGAATTCAGACGGGTTCGGAGTTTTTGTTTTCTTGCGAAAGATGTTATTGCAATAAAAACAAAGATATGATATAATAAGACATAAAACGACAAAATATAAAAGGCAACTTTAAATCCCGATAAACCGGTGGTCGCAAATCGGTTTTGTGAAAAAATTGTAAAACAGTACAAACGATTGCAATAAAAAGAGCCGTTCGCGCGTTAACGGTATGAAAGGAGAAAGAATATGCTGCTCGCTTTTGTATTTGAAGAATACTCACATCAGACAAAGTCGACGGTCTGCGATGACGATATTCTTGCCGTTGCGCAAGGGCGTCCGGACGCTTTGCATATACTTTATGAAAAAACGGCAAAAAGCGTTTACGCATATACTCTTTCCCTGCTGAAAAACACTCACGACGCAGAAGATGTCTGTCAGGAAACGTACCTAAGCATCTGTGCGAACGCGGGAAGCTACGAGCCGCAGGGCAAACCGATGGCATGGATAATCACGATAGCAAAAAGACATGCGCTGACACTTATCCGAAAAGAATACGGAAAGACCTATATCGAGGAAGCGGAAAAGACCGATCCAACGGCTTTTTCCGGAGTGGAAAATACCGAACAACGTCTGCTGCTGAAAGCAACTCTTGACACGCTGAACAACGATGAGCGACAAATAGTTATGCTGAAAGCCGTTGCCGGAATGAAAGCGCGTGAAATCGGAAAAGTTCTCGAAATACCGCTTAACACGGTTTTGTCCAAGTATCACAGGGCGCTCAAAAAAATGCGCCTTTACATCGAAAAGGAGGACGGCAGATGAAGAAAAAAGATATTGAAAAAACGCTTTCGGACGCCGTTTTTGCCGTCATGCCGACGGACATGTTCGAAAACATAGAAAAAAGGCTCGATCCCGAAAAAGAAAGGATCGTTACCATGAAAGAAATCAAAAACAGTAAAAGAAAACCGAAACTCATTGCGGTTATCGCAGCGGCGTGCGCCATTCTTATCGTCGGAATTTTCGGAGGACTTTTATATTCAAACAATTATGCGATTGACTCAGTTATAGACATTGACGTCAATCCGGGCATAGAGATCAAAACAAACAAAAAGAATATTGTAAGAGAAGTAAATGCGATAAATTCCGACGGAGAAAAAGTACTTGACGGAATGAATCTGAAAGGTTCTGACATCAAAGTGGCGGTCAACGCGCTTATCGGATCGATGGTCAGAAACGGATACCTGACAGATAATGATAACGGAATCCTTGTCACGGTAAGCAACAGCAACGAAGATAAGGCAACCGCATTGAAAAATGAAATAACCGTAAATATCGGAAAGGCGCTGGACGAAAACTCCGTCAATGCGGCAGTTTTCAACCAAACGGCGACGGACATGGCAGCTGCCCGCGATTTTGCGAAGAAAAACGGCATATCTTCGGGAAAGGCTATGTTTGTTCTTAAACTTGCGGAAAAAGATACGACGCTCAAAGCGGAAGACCTCGCAAAGATGAACCTGCGCCAACTGGCTAAACTTGTTGCGGAAAAGAACATCGAGATAGGCGATATTATCGAGATAGAAGCGGACGACAGCCTTTTGGAAAACATAAAAGACGGAATAGAAGGCCTTGACGAAAACGATAAAAAGGAATATTATGAATCAGGCAGCGCAATAACCCTTGAAAAAGCAAAAACCGTGGCGCTGGCACATGCGGGAGTAAAAGCCGCCGATGCGACATTCACAAAGACAAAACTCGATGACGGAAAATATGAGATAGAATTCGTCAGCGGAAACATCGAGTACGAATATGATATAGACGCACAGACGGGCAGAATAATTTCGTATGAAACAGAAAACAGGGCGACGGGACAAAAAACCGCTATAACTCCGGTTTCCTCAACTGTAATTACGGCAGACAAAGCAAGAGAAATAGCCTTCACCTACGCGGGAGTTAAGGAATCTTCCGCCACCAAGATAAAAACCGAACTTGACGACGGAAAGTACGAGGTGGAATTCGTTTGCGCAGGGACGGAATACGAGGTTGAAATAGATGCGGTTTCAGGTAAAATAACTTCCTTCAAAGCAGAGACAGATGATGATAAAACAACATCTTCAACGCCGCAAAAGACGCTTGCCGAAGCGAAAAAGATTGCACTGATGCATGCAAAACTGAATGAAAACAGCGTAAAGTTCACCAAAGCAAAACTTGATGACGGCAAGTATGAAATAGAATTTGTAACTTCCGACGCGACATACAAATATGAGATAAGCGCGTCAAGCGGCTCAATTACAGAGTTTGAGAAAGAGCCGTTCCAAACAAACGGACACGGAACCGCGACAGCCTCTATAGAAAACGTGAAAAAAGCGGCGCTGGCGCATTCGGGACTGACGGGGAAATCCGTAACTTTCAAAAAAGCGGAAGTTGAGGATGACGGGTTTGAGATAGAATTTGTTTACGGCGGATACGAATACGAGTATGAATTCACTCCAACGGGCAAACTTGTTTCGTTTGACAGAGAACCCATTGACGATTAAAACAGCAATATCTCGGGGCTTCGCTCTTTCGGCGAAGCCCTCTCTTTTTTTGAAAGCACTTGCTTTTTTCCGCAAAAGATGCTACAATAGGCATCGGAGGAATAAAATGAAAGCTGTTATGTTTGTCTGTCACGGCAATATATGCCGTTCTCCCACGGCAGAGTTCGTGATGAAAGATATATTAAAAAGAAAAGGAAAAGACGGTATCGTAACCGTTGCTTCAAGTGCGACAAGCGCCGAAGAACTCGGCAACTCCGTTTATCCGCCGGCACGCAGAGTGCTTGAAAAGCATGGGATAAACTGCGGCGGAAAACGCGCCGTGCGTTTGAAAAAGGACGATTACTCAAAATACGACCTTTTTGTTTGCATGGACGGACGCAATGCCGCAAATGCGCTTCGCATATTCGGGTCTGACCCGGACGGCAAAATCATATTGCTGACCTCCTCCGCGGAGAGATCGGGAGAAATCGAGGACCCGTGGTATTCGGGGGCTTTCGATGAAGTTTACAGCCAAATACGGGAGTGCTGCGAAGTACTTGCCGAAAAATTCTGAAGGAATAATCGGGAGAAACAAAATGCTGAAAAGAATACTTAAAATATTACTGATAGTGCTGATAATACTCATCCTCGTTATCGCGGGGTACGTCGTTTATGTTTTTGCTTCGTACCACCGCGCGGAAGACAATATCACGCTGGAAGTCGAGGGAAAAGCGCAGGAAAGCGCACTTCCCGTTTGCAGAACACTTACGGCGGTAACGTACAATCTCGGTTTCGGGGCTTACAGCGACGATTTCTCGTTTTTCATGGACGGCGGCGACGAAAGTCGTTGCAGAACGGAGGAATCAGCGGAAAGCAATATCAAAAATGCGGTTGAAGCCGTGAAAAAACTCGGTGCCGACATATATCTGTTCGAAGAGGTCGATTTCGACAGTACAAGAAGCCGCAATACAGACCAGCGTCAAATTGCGTCCGATGTTCTGGGAGACGGTTACTGTCGTGTTTTTGCGCAGAATTATGACAGTCCTTACCTTTTCTGGCCGTTGACATCACCGCACGGAGCGAACAAAAGCGGACTTCTGACATTTTCAAAATACGGTATAACGTCTTCCGTTCGGCGCAGTCTGCCGATAGAATCGGGCGTCAGAAAGCTTCTTGATCTCGACCGCTGCTATTCCGTCAGCCGTATACCGACCGAAAACGGGAAAGAACTTGTGGTTTATACGCTTCATCTTTCCGCATACACAAAGGACGGCACGGTGGCGAACGAGCAGTTGAAAATACTGCTTGCCGATATGGAAAACGAATATGCGAACGGCAATTACTGCATTGCGGGAGGAGATTTCAACAAAAATTTGCCCGGAGAAAAACTGTCGCAGGAACACGCTTGGGCACAGAAGATACCCGACGATCTCATTCCGGACACGATGACACTCGTCGCACCGCAGGCAGATCCGCTCAGAACATGCAGAGACGCGGGCGAAACTTATTCACCCGAAACGTCTTTCACGGTCACGCTTGACGGCTTTATCATTTCGAAAAACATAATAGTCATTGAGTCCAAAACGGTTGACACGGGTTTCCGTTACAGCGACCACAACCCCGCATACATCAATTTTATTCTTCAATAGAAAACAGAACAGATTTATAAAAGAATAAATTCCTCTCCGCTCGGAAAAAATGAGCGGGGAGGGATTTTTTATGACAGACAAAAACGAAAACGACATCGCAGCGCAGCAGAAAGAAGAAATCAGAGAATTCGGATCGGTCAATGCCGACAGAATACATTGTCTGACCGTTATAGGTCAGATAGAGGGACATTATCTGCTTTCCTCACAGACAAAGACAACCAAATACGAACACGTTCTTCCTGCGCTCGTCGCAATAGAAGAAACGCCCGACATAAAAGGTTTGCTGATTTTGCTGAACACGGTCGGCGGCGACGTCGAAGCGGGGCTTGCGATAAGCGAGATGATAGCGTCCATGTCAAAGCCGACGGTCTCTCTCGTGCTCGGCGGCGGTCACAGCATAGGCGTTCCGCTTGCCGTTTCGGCAAAATATTCGTTTATAGCGCCGTCCGCAACAATGACGGTGCACCCCGTGCGGCTGAACGGAATGGTGGTCGGAGTGCCGCAGACTTTTGCATATTTCGACAGAATTCAGGAACGCATAATCCGATTTGTTTCGGAGAACTCGAAAATCTCCGCCGAAGAATACCGAAAACTGATGACCGCAACGGGCGGGCTGATGACGGACGTAGGAACGCTTCTCGGAGGGCGGGAAGCCGTGGAATCGGGGCTTATCGACGCTTTGGGAGGACTGAAAGAAGCATTGAAAAAACTGGACGAAATGATTGCGGAGGAGGAAAGCAAGTGCTGATCTGGACGGTTTGCGGCGAAGAAATTTTCGGAGCGGCGGAACAATGCTTTCCTACGGCGCAATGTCTTCCCGGCGAGCAAAGCAAAAAAGCAGGAGCGCAAAACCTCACGCAGACGCTCGGCGAAGCAAGAACGGAACTGCGACTGGAATTGTGCCGTGCGCAGCGGTTCACGGAATGCAGATCAGAGGAAACAGCAGTATCCATTCTTAAAAAAATTGGTACTGAACAGAAAAAAAACGTCTTGTCCGCGCTTGACATTCTCAAAATGATGTGATAAAATATTTTCAGAAGACGGAGACGGCAAAAGCCCGACCGTTACGATAAAAATCCTTTCGGAGGTGTTTTTATGAACAAGAAATTCATCGTTACCATAGGCAGACAGTACGGCAGCGGAGGAAGAGAAATAGGCAAAAGACTTGCGGAAAAACTCGGCGTTGACTTTTACGACAAAGAGTTGATAACCCTTGCCGCAAAAAAACACGGAATGTCCGAAAAGGTTTTTGAGAGCGTTGACGAAAAGCCGACAAACAGCCTTCTTTACAGTTTGGCTGTCGGTGCTTACGGCATGGACGGCGGTTCTCCGTATTGGGGAGAGACCGTACTTCCCATAAACGACAAGGTTTATCAGATACAGGCGGGACTTATCGAGGAACTTGCCGAAAAAGGCAGCTGCGTTATCGTGGGCAGATGCGCGGACTTCATTCTGAGAGACAGAACCGACACCGTCAATGTCTTTTTGACCGCAAACGACGAATTCAGAAAAGACAGAGCGATAAATCTTTACGGCTGCGAACCTAAAAAGGTTGCGGATATTCTGCGAAAGACAGATAAAAAACGCAGCAATTACTATGAATACAGAACAAACCGCCGTTGGGGCGAAGCGTCGCACTACGACCTCTGCATAGACGTTTCGAGATTCGGAATTGACAACTGCGTGGAACTCATAGAAAAATACATAGAACTCAAATAATATAAATCGGATTTTTGCGTCGGGGCTTTTTGCCCCGACTTTTTTCGGCAAGCAACCCCTAAACAAAGGGGAAAACAAGTAAAAATAGGTGCGAAAAGAAAATTTATTGTTAAAATTTTGGCAAGTGTATTGAAATCCGATTTAATATAGTATAAAATATTAACACTTGAAATTGTTTATTTCTACCAAATGAGTCAAAAATAATGATATAACAGTAAAGGGAGAAATTGTATGAACTACAACAAAAAAAGCGTCGAGGACATCGACGTTAACGGCAAAAAAGTCCTTGTAAGATGCGATTTCAACGTTCCCCTTGACGGCGACGTTATTACCGACCCGAAAAGAATAGTTGAAGCGCTTCCCACCATCAAATACCTGCTTGCGCACAATGCAAAAGTTATCCTTTGCTCACACCTCGGCAGACCCAAGGGTGAGTTCAATATGAAGTATTCTCTCGCGCCCGTTGCGGCAAAACTTTCTGAACTGCTCGGCAAAAACGTAACGCTGGCAAAAGACGTTATCGGCGAAGACGCGAAAGCGAAAGCCGCGGCTCTCAAAGAGGGAGAAGTTCTTCTTCTTGAAAACGTTCGTTTCCATAAAGAAGAAGAAAAGAACGATCCCGATTTTGCAAAAGAACTTGCGTCCATGGCTGAAATATATGTAAACGACGCATTCGGAACGGCGCACAGAGCGCACGCTTCAACAGAGGGCGTTTCGCACTATCTTCCCGCCGTTTGCGGTTACCTTATCGAAAAAGAGATCCGCATTATGGGCGGCGCGCTTTCCGACCCGAAGAGACCTTTCGTTGCCATTCTCGGCGGCGCGAAAGTTTCCGACAAGATAGGCGTTATCACGAACCTGCTCGAAAAAGCGGACACCATCATCGTCGGCGGCGGCATGGCTTACACATTCTTCAAAGCGCTTGGCAACAATATCGGCACTTCTCTTTGCGAATCCGACAAGCTCGACCTTGCGCTTGATCTTCTCAAAAAAGCGGAAGAAAAGGGCGTTAACTTCCTTATCCCCGTTGACAACGAGATTGCACGCGCTTACGACAAAGACGCTATCCACATGACGATATATTCAGATTCCATTCCGGCAGGCTGGATGGGTCTTGACATCGGTCCCGTAACAAGAGAACTCTTCTCCAAGTCCATCATCGGCGCGGGTACGGTTGTTTGGAACGGTCCCATGGGCGTTTCCGAGTGGCCGAGTTTTGCGGCAGGTACGGAAGCGGTTGCGCAGGCTGTTGCCGACAGCGGCGCGGTTTCCATCATCGGCGGCGGCGACTCTGCTGCGGCGGTTGAGAAACTCGGATTTGCGGACAAGATGACCCACATTTCCACCGGCGGCGGCGCATCGCTTGAATTCCTTGAAGGCAAGGAACTTCCGGGTATCGCGTGCCTGCTTGACAAATAAGCCTTAAGCATTATTCTTTCAGAGGGGATGAAACGGTTCATCCCCTCTCATAATAAGGAGAAACATAAAATGAACAAAGCCAAAAGAAAAGCGATAATCGCGGGCAACTGGAAAATGAACAAGACCCCGTCCGAAACAACGGCATTTGTCAAAGAACTTGCGCCCGTTGTAAAAGATGCGGAATGCGAAGTTGTTATCTGCGTTCCTTTCGTAGACCTGCAAAACGCGGTTGAAGCCGCAAAGGGCACGAACATTCACGTCGGTGCGGAAAACCTACACTGGAAAGAGAGCGGAGCATACACGGGCGAAATAAGCGCCGCAATGCTTTGCGACCTCGGCGTTGAATATGTTGTTATCGGTCACAGCGAAAGAAGACAGTATTTTGCCGAAACCGACGTTACCGTAAATCTCAAAATCAAAGCGGCGCTTGCGGCGGGTCTTAAACCGATACTTTGCGTAGGCGAAAAGCTCGAAGAGAGAGACAGCGGCGCAACCGACATAGTTCTTACGACACAGACCAGATATGCGCTTGACGGTGTAAGTGCGGAAGACGCGAAAAAGATAGTTATTGCTTATGAACCCGTTTGGGCAATAGGCACGGGCAGAACCGCGACGGCGGACGAAGCGGATGCGGGCAACGGCGTTATAAGAAAAACGCTTGCAGACCTTTACGACGCTGAAACGGCGGAAGCCGTAACCATTCAGTACGGCGGTTCGATGAACGCGAAAAATGCGGCCGAACTGCTCTCAAAAGTCAACGTTGACGGCGGTCTTATCGGCGGCGCATCTCTGAAATCCGCAGATTTCGGAATAATCGTTGCGGCTGCAAAATAAGAGATAACAAAACAATTACGGAGAAGACTTTTTCGGTCTTCTCCGTTTTTTTTGAATATAAAACTTAAATCAGCCTATTTTCTTTGTTTCGACGAGTTCGCCGTTTTCGTATATATAAATATATTCGTAATCTCCCGATTCGTCAAAGTCGAAAGCCTTTGTTATAACGCCGTTGCCGTCGCGGTAAGTCGCTTTTTTGGGATATATTGAGCGTATGGTATCGAAATACTCATATTCGACCGAACCGAGCAAATTGCCGTCCGCATCGTATTCGGAAACAACTCTTTCGAGCATATCGTAAAAAGGTTTTTCAGTCAGACAAAGTACCTTTTCGTATGTATACGTCGTTTTTCCCGACAAAATCCCGTTTTCGTCATAGACGGAGACTTCCGACGGCTTTCCGCTCTCCGAATCCTGCGTATATCTGCATTCCTCGATGAATGCGCCGAGCGTATCGTATTTTTTACGGTTTACAACTTGTCCGTTTTCATCATAAGCATATTCGCTGTATCCGGACACAAGTTTTTTCTGCCCGCTGTAAAGGACGTAATCTATCCCTTTAACGACCCGTTTTTCTTCGTCAAGGACATCCTCTGTGGGAAAATTCTCCGCAAAGCCCCTGCCGTCAACGGACGGATAGTCTTTTCCGCCTATCGAAACAGACGCATTAAGCATTTTTTTCGAGGGTGAGTCCGTTGTATCGGGGGTTGCGGACGGGAGATGAATACACGAGCAAAGCAAAAACAGAGAGACAGCACAAAGCATTGAAGCAATAAATTTCGGTTTCAACGACGCTCTCCCCTTTCCGTGATTTTCTGCTTATATGATACCACATTTATTGTGCGGTGTCAACAGAAAAATCATCGGGCAGCAAAAACGACCGACCGTTTCCGTCGCACAGAACAAAGCCCCCGCCCCGAACGGAACGAACCGTTCCGAGCAGTTTCATCGCGCCGATGTTAGGAAAAACGGCAAATACAAGACCGACATCGGAAAGCGTTTCGGCGTCAGCTGTCAGACGTTCGCTGCAAATACATTCAAGCAGATTTCCCGCTTCTTCCGCATTGAGAAGAATGTCAGACTCTCCCAGCCGAAGCAATACCCCGTTTTCTTCATTGGCGTCGCTTGCCGACGGCAAATCTCCGTCACAGCGGCAGAGAAGCGTTTTTTTCTGCCCGCTGCCGTAAACAAGAAACGTCCCGTCACCGTAAGCGACCGCCGAACATTTTTTCTTTTTGGCTTTTCTGCCGTATCCGACTTTTGCGGAGACCTCGGTGCCGCTGCCGTAAACTTCCCAGCCGTAAGGCGCGGGGCAATAAAGAACTCCGCCGCTTTCAAGATATATAAGATTGCCTCCGCCCGTATCGTCAAGCCCGCAACCGCCGAGAAAGACAAACGGCAGAAGCGTAAGAGCAAACACGAAAACAAGAGCGGAAACGAAAGGTTTTTTGCTCAAAAAAATCATCTCCGCACATAGTTTATGCGGAGATGAAATTCGTTATTTATCCTTTTTAAGGCTGTTTGCGTCAATTTGACGGAATATACGGAAGAACGATATCAAATACCGCGCCGCTTACGTTCTCGCCGAAAATTTCGGGGTGCTGTTGCTTGTTGTAAGCGCAAACGGAGCCGTCATGGGCTTCGGCAACGGCTTTCGCTATCGCAAGTCCGAGTCCGTATTTACCTTTTTTCCCTTTATAAAAACGTTTGAAGATAAACGGAAGATCGGCTTCATTTATGCCATTTCCGTCGTCGGAAATGCGGAGTATGAGTTTTTCCGAAACGATAAAATCTATCCGTATCTCGCTTTTTGCATAACGCAGACAGTTTGTGATTATATTGGTCAATGCGGTCGAAAGGTTGTCGCAGTCCGCTTGAAGATGTATTTCGGGAACATCTGCGACGGTCAGTTTTATCTCGCTGTTGTCAAATACGCCGTGAACTCTTTCCGCAGTTTCGCTTATAACGTCTTCAAGATCGGTCGGAACAAGTTTTATCATGCCGTCCGCGGTCTCTATCTTTGAAAGATACATAACCTCATTGACAAGTTTTTCAAGTCTCGACGTTTCCGACAAAATCATATCGTAAGCATAATCCGTATCGGTGAAAACGCCGTCCTTTATGCCCTCGACATAACCGCGAATGGACATCAGCGGTGTTCGAAGCTCATGCGAAGCGTTTTGCAGGAATATCTTCTGATTGTTGTCGTATTCCCTGATACTGTTCGCCATCTTGTCGATGGACTCCGCGAGTTCGCCCACTTCGTCGTTGGAACGTATCGGCACGTCAACGTCGAATTTGCGTTCCGCGAGCAGTTCCGCGCGGTATTTCAGGCGCTTTATGTCCGAAGTCATTTTATCCGAAAGAACTTCCGACAAAAGCAACGCGAATACGGAAGCGAATATTATCGAAAGCAGATAAAACCTGAAAAAGTTACTTCCGATGCCAAAGTCCGAAACCGGCGTTGCAAGCACGATATAATACGGACCGAGAACATAGTCGCTGACACCGACGCTGCAAACAAGAAAGCGTACTCTTCCTTTTTCGGCAAGCGCCGCCGTTCCGTCGCCAAGATTATCCTTGATGACGGAAGTTACGAGTTTGCCCTCCGAATCGTTAAAAGAAATAAGGAAGTCCGCATTTATGCTGTTGACGTATTTCAAATCGGAAGTTAAAATAACGACCGAATAGTTTTGGTCGGAAGCGATGTCCGTCAAAGCGTCAACATCAACGCCGTCCGGGTCGGAAAGATTGTGATAGCGCATTTCTCCGACCTGTTTGGTCACACGTTCAAGGCTCACGCGCTCACGGCTGACAACATATCCGTCGAGAAACACAAGCATAAAGCCGACGGATATGAGAGCCACGAGAAGCACGAGCATAACGTATGAAAACGCCATTTTTCGGCGGATGCTGACTCTCGGTTTCCGTTTAGCCATCGTTTCTGTCCGGATAGTCGGTCACTTTATAACCGTAGCCCCAAACCGTGTCTATGCAGAAATCCGTCTCGCTTGCGTCGAGTTTCTTTCTGATTCTCTTTACAAGGTCGTCAACGGCTCTGGTGTCGCCGATATACTGATAATCCCAAATGTTTTTGAGCAGTTGGTCACGGGTGAAAACACGGTTTTTGTTAGAAATCATAAAGTTGAGGAAATCAAATTCCATTGCGGTGAACGAAATATCGGTCTCCTTGCCGTCCTTAACTTTTGCGACGCGGCGCTCGGCGGGATAAATCACAAGATCGCGGCAGCCTATCGTGTTGCCGTCCGTCTTGTCTGCTCCCATGCCGTCAAGTCTTCTGAAAACCGCCTTGACGCGGGCAACAAGTTCTTTGGGCGAAAACGGTTTCATCATATAATCGTCCGCACCCATCTCGATACCGAGAATTCTGTCAATCTCCTCGTCTCGGGCGGAAACTATGATTATGGGTGTATTTGCGTGTTTTCTTATCTCATTGCAGAGTTCCAGACCGCTCATTCCGGGCATCATGATGTCGATAACAAGCATATCGGGAGCGGAACGAAGATATTCTTCGAGCGCAGATTCGCCGTTCTCGAAAACAGAGACGTTAAATCCCTCTTTTTCAAGATAGGAACGCACGATGTCGCGAATATTCTTTTCGTCGTCTACGACAAATATTTTTTTTGCCATAAGTTTCAACCTCTCATATTTATTCTTTTTCATTATATAGTCATATTATAACACGCGATTATAAAAAAGTAAAGAGTAACCTGTGAATTTTTGACGGAAACACACGCAAAAACAGCCTTGAACAGAAATTTTTGACCTTTTTGCAAACTACGGAAAAACCTATTGACAAATCGGGAAAGAAATGGTATAATCACATCAACCTACTTGGTTGGTAGGAAAAACAAAAAAAACGACGAAAGGAAGAGCGAAGATGAAAAACGGAAAATATGCGGACAAAAAGAACTTCGCCGTTCCTGTCTGCGTGACGCTGAGTCTTGACCGAATGTGCTGTCGATGTTACCGATAATAATACACACAACACACAAAATCAAGATAAAGTCGAATAGGAGAAAATATTATGTCTGTTAATGTAAAAGATTCAAAAAATTGGAGTTTTGAAACAAAGCAACTTCACGTCGGTCAGGAACTTCCCGACTCGGCAACCGATGCAAGAGCCGTTCCCATATATGCAAGTTCATCTTTCGTCTTCCGCAACAGCCAGCACGCGGCTGACAGATTCGGTCTTCGTGATGCGGGCAACATATACGGCAGACTTACAAACCCGACAAACGATGTTTTTGAAAAAAGAATAGCAGCCCTTGAAAACGGTGTTGCGGCACTGGCAACGGCTTCCGGTGCGGCGGCAATTAACTATACCATTCTCGCCCTTGCGCGCAGCGGCGAACATATCGTTTCGTCAAAAAATATATACGGCGGCACATACAACCTGCTTGCGCATACGCTGCCCCTTTCTTCCGGCATCACCGCCGACTTTGTAGACCCGCACGACCTTGACGCTTTCGAAAAAGCCATCCGTCCCGAAACAAAGGCGCTTTATATCGAAACGCTCGGCAACCCGAACTCGGACGTATGCGACATTGAGGGCATAGCGGCGATAGCGCACAAACACGGACTTCCGCTTGTGGTCGATTCCACCTTTGCGACCCCGTATCTGATAAGACCCATTGAACACGGCGCGGACATCGTTGTTCATTCCGCAACAAAATTCATCGGCGGTCACGGCACGGCGATAGGCGGCGTTATCGTGGACGGCGGCACATTTGACTGGAAGAAATCCGGCAGATACCCGTGGATATCCGAAGCGAACCCGAGTTATCACGGAATTTCGTTTGCTGACGCGGTAGGCCCTGCGGCGTTTGCGACTTATATAAGAGCAATTCTGCTCCGCGACACGGGCGCGACCCTTTCCCCGTTCCACGCTTTTTTGTTCCTGCAAGGACTTGAAACGCTTTCCCTGCGTGTGGAAAGACACGTTTCCAACGCGCTTAAAATAGTTGAGTATCTTGCCTCCAACCCGAAAGTCGAGGCGGTTCATCACCCATCTTTGCCCACCGAGCCGACACACGAACTTTATAAAAAGTATTTCCCGAACGGCGGCGGTTCAATCTTCACTTTCGAAATCAAGGGCGGCGCAAAAGAAGCGCAGGAGTTCATTGACAATCTGCCGATATTCTCGCTGCTTGCAAACGTTGCGGATGTCAAGTCCCTCGTTATCCACCCCGCTTCAACCACCCATTCGCAGTTGACGGAAGACGAACTTCTCGACCAGGGAATCAAACCCAACACCATAAGACTTTCGATAGGTACAGAAAACATCAACGACCTTATCGCTGCGCTTGACACGGCGTTTGCGGCGGTCAAATAAGAGGAAAAGAGGAGTTAAAACATCATGGCTGATATTTATACCGCGACGGATCAACTTATAGGTAAAACCCCGCTGCTTGAACTTACACATATAGAAAAAGAATACGGACTCAAAGCAAAAATTCTCGCAAAACTCGAATATTTCAATCCTGCGGGTTCGGTCAAGGACAGAATCGCAAAGGGGATGATAGATGACGCGGAACAAAAGGGGCTTCTGAAAAAAGGTTCCGTCATTATCGAACCGACCTCGGGCAATACCGGCATAGGTCTTGCAAGCGTGGCGGCGGCAAGAGGATACAGAATAATCATTGTTATGCCCGAAACGATGTCCGTTGAAAGACGTCAGCTGATGAAGGCATACGGAGCGGAACTTGTGCTTTCTCCCGGAGATAAAGGCATGAAAGGCGCGATAGCAAAAGCGGAGGAACTTGCAAAAGAGATTCCTAACAGTTTCATTCCGGGTCAGTTCGTCAACCCCGCAAACCCCGCTGTTCATAAGGCGACCACCGGTCCCGAAATATATGAGGATACGGACGGAAAAGTTGATTTCTTCGTCGCAGGCGTAGGCACGGGCGGAACCATAACGGGCGTGGGTGAATACCTGAAAGAAAAGAATCCGAACGTCAAAGTTGTTGCGGTTGAACCGAAAACATCTGCTGTGCTTTCAACGGGCGTTGCGGGGCCGCACAAGATACAGGGCATAGGCGCGGGTTTTGTGCCCGATGTACTGAACACGAAAGTTTACGACGAGATAATCCCCGTCGAAAATGAAGCGGCATTCGAAACGGGTCGTCTGATAGGCAGAAAAGAGGGCGTGCTTGTGGGCATTTCCTCCGGCGCGGCGACATTTGCGGCAATAGAGATAGCAAAACGTCCCGAGAACGAGGGCAAGACAATTGTGGTACTTCTCCCCGACACGGGCGACAGATACCTCTCGACCCCGCTTTTTGCGGAATAAAAATATTCAAGGAGTTCGTTTGAAATGATGATATCAACGAGAGGGCGCTATGCTCTTCGCGTTTTGACAGACCTCGCGGAACATCGCGGAAGCGGATATATTCCGATGAAAGACGTTGCCGAAAGGCAGGGTATTTCGCTGAAATATCTTGAAAGAATAATGCCCGTGCTGATAAAGAACAAGTTTGTTGACGGAATGCACGGCAAAGGCGGCGGATACAAACTCAACAGAGAACCCGACGAATACCGGGTGGGAGATATTCTGCGGTTGACGGAGGGAAACCTGGCGCCGGTTGCGTGTCTCGGAGAAGACGCGTCCCCATGCGAAAGAGCGTCGGAATGCAGAACTCTGCCGATGTGGAAAGAGTTTTATCGCATAACAAACGAATTTTTTGACGGCATTACCGTTGCGGACCTGATGAAAAAAGCCCCCGAGCCGGACTATTACATATAGCCTGTCGGAATCAAAAATGCAAGAGAGTGGACGAAGAGCCGCGGATAAAATCCGCGGCTCTTTTTAAATTATGCTCGCTATTATACTCGCTTAATCCAATGTGAAGAATTTTGACGTTCTTTTTGCGACGTAATAAAACAGCGCCATCGCATCCTCAATATCTATGGCTCCGTCCCAATTCGACATTGCCCTTGACCTTTCATCGGGAGTGAGATCGACTTTTTTGGAAACCGCATAGAAAAGAAGCATTGCATCCGAAATGTCTATGTCTCCGTCGCCGTTCACGTCCCCTGCCTTGAATCTTTTGTCTGATACGCTCTTTATCATTTGAAGCTTTTCATTCATTGTGAGCGTAAACGTTATGGGGTCTCCGTCCAATGTAAAATAACCCATGTCGCAAATCCACTGCGAACCGCTCTTTTCAACGGAAATCATCAGACTGAGAACATTTCGGTTCACCGAAACATCCGGAAAGAGAAGCAAGCCTTGGGAAACATAAAAAGAATCATAACAACCAGACTTTTTAAGTTGTTTTTCCGTCATGGTAAAGTATTCGGATACAACTTTGTGTGCAGCAGAAATTTTTACGCCCTTATAGCCGGGAACGCTTGGCAGCACAGGCAGCGTCTCGGATGAGGCATATTCATGAGAATAAAGAACAGGCATAAGAAATACTACAATATTATTCACGTTCGCCGTTGTCATCAGCCCGTCAAATCCGACGGTTGTAAAATCAGAACCTTTCGCATCGTAATTGACCCAAAGCGAAAGATACAGATATGCCATGTCGCAAGCCTTGATAAACGGGGTCTCAACTATTTCATTGCTTGCAAGTTCACCCAGATAAAACTTGTATACGTTTTGTTTTTTGGAGTTGACGCGAACGGTATACGAAACGTAAACCGTTCCGAAATCGGGGTCGTTTGAAATAAAAGCCGCAATGTTCCCCTCTTCCTCATCCGGCATAAGAAGGACTGCACCCAAATCAACGGAAATCGTCTGACCCGACGACGTCCCGAATGTCAGTGTCATGCTGTTTGTTCCGCTGACTTTGAAACTTGTCAGATATTCTTCCTCCGCAGAAGAAACAAAAGCCGTTCCGAACATAAAAACAACGGCAAACAATAAGCACACAATTCTTTTGATGTTTTTCTTCATAACTTTTTCCTTTCATAAATCAAGAGTTTCCTTTTGTTTCCGATTCTATTTTATACCTTTTATCAATAAATGTCAATATGTTTCCGAATTCTTCTTCACATTTTGTTTCAAAAAAATTTGCCGCCGCATTCAAAAAGATGCGGCAGTAAAACCTATCTGCTTTCGGGGTTATAATCACTGAAAAGAGTTTCCACATGAACGCCGAGTTCTTTTGCGATATGATATATTTCCACATCGCTGGCGGAACGGAACTGACCTTCAAGTTTTGAATAACTTGTCGGGTTAATATCCAACCCCGACGCCTGTAATTTTGCGATAAAAGTATTTTGCCTTATGCCCTTTTCCAACCGGAGTTCTTCAATCCGACGTCCGACGACGTTTGCGTTGCCGCAAACTTTTGTTCGTTTTTTCATACACGGTCTCCTTGTCTTTGTTGCGTCAATGAGACCGATACGGACATTCACTCTTCTTTTTCTGTCTCTCCGAAATGTCAAGATAGGATTCTTCCGTCAAATCGGACAAGGGATCGAATCTCAGCAGTTCCAAACGGTTCCACCGACACAGATTACATTATCACAAAAAAATTATACCATAGCACGGACATGGTATAATTCCGAAGCGGAAGTATGAATGTTGAAAATTCCGATTTGGAATTTAGTAAATAAGAGGAAAAAGGAGGAAAAAACATAGTCAGAACATATAACGTCCGAAACCGTGAACACAGCAGCCCGAAACATTTGCCGACCATGCCGCCTGACAAAGAGATTTTTGCGGAGCAAACCGAAAAAAATGTGAAATTTATTGAAATTTATATAAAAATAATCTATAATGACATAATAGATAATTATAAGATAAGGACAGGCATTTCAGATGGCACAAAGCGCGCAGGAGCTAAAAAGAAAAATACTCGAAGACGAATTTTCAAATCTCAATCCAATGCAGAAACAGGCGGTTTTCGCTACGGGAAACCCGCTTCTTATTCTTGCGGGCGCGGGAAGCGGAAAGACGACCGTAATCGTCAATAAGATAGGCTATCTGATAAAATACGGACATACGGCAACCGACACAAGCGAACTTTCGGACGACGATTATGCGTATCTCGAAAGATGTCTGGAAAACAAGGCGTTCAGACAGAACGAACGCTATCTTGAACTTATGCAGGCGAACCCGATACCCGCAGACAGAATACTTGCGATAACATTCACAAACAAAGCCGCACAGGAAATGCGGACGCGCATAAAGAATTTCGGCGTTAGTACAGACGGAATATGGGCAATGACATTCCACAGCGCGTGCGTAAAACTTTTGAGGATGTATGCGGACAGATTGGGGTATGCAAGGAACTTTACGATATACGATGAACAGGATTCCCTGCGGCTTATAGAATCAACGATAAAAAGCCTTAATCTGAGAACCGAGTTATATCCGCCGAGAATTGTTCGAAAAGCAATTTCGGGCGCAAAAACGAGATTTCAAACGCCCAAGCAGTTGAAAAAAGACATAGCGTACGGCGACTATGCGGCGTTCCCGAAAATACCCGAGATTTATGCGGGATACAGACAAGGGCTTCGCGAAGCGAACGCTTTTGACTTTGATGACCTGATTTTTGAAACGGTAAGACTGCTTTCCGAGAACGACGAGGTAAGAGAAAGAGTACGCGGGCGCTTTGAATATGTTTTGGTGGACGAATATCAGGATACGAACCCGCTTCAATACAAGCTTGTGTGCCTGCTCAGCGACGGAAAAAACATCTGCGTGGTGGGCGATGATGACCAAAGCATATACCGCTTTATGGGCGCGGATATAAACAATATCCTCGATTTTGAAAAGCAGTTTGAGGGAACGGAAGTTATAAGGCTTGAACAAAACTACCGTTCGACGCAGAAAATTCTTTCGGCGGCAAATGAGGTCATCGCAAACAACTGCCGCAGAAAAGGCAAGAACCTTTGGACGGCGGGCGCGGACGGAGAAAAGATAACTTATGCGTGTCTGCCCACGCAGTTTGACGAGGGCGCATACATAGCAAGAACCGTTCTGACGGAAATGCAGGCGCACGACTTAAAATACAACGACTTCTGCGTGCTTTACAGAACACATTCGCAGTCGAACGCCATCGAATCGGCGCTTCGCGGCAACGGGATTCCCTACCGCGTATACGGCGGGCTTGCGTTTTATAAAAGAAAAGAGATACAGGACACTCTCGCATATATGAACGTCATTGTCAACCCGAACGACAGAACAAGACTTTCGAGAGTGATAAACGAGCCGAAACGCGGCATAGGGCTGACAACGGTTGAAAAAGTTTTCGAGATAGCGTCAGGCACGAGCGAAAAGATTTTCGACGTTATAGAAAACGCAAAAAACTATCCCGAACTTTCAAGGTCTGCGGATAAACTCGCCGCATTCGCAACAATGATAAGAGCGCTTCAAGAGGCTTCGGAAGAGATGAAAGTTTCGGACTTCTATCTGACCATGCTCAAACAGACGGGTTACATGGAAATGATAGGTTCGCTTGAAATGAACGAGGCGAAAGCAAGACGCGACAACCTGCAAGAGTTTTACAACACGATAGTGACTTTTGAACAGCAGGCACAGGATGAAGCGACGTTGCAGACATTCCTTGAAGAGCAGGCGCTCATCAGCGCGGTGGACTCGCTGAACGAAAACGACGAAGCGGTCGTGCTGATGACCATTCATTGCGCAAAAGGGCTTGAATTCAACACGGTCTTCCTTTCGGGTTTTGAAGAGGGGCTCTTCCCGTCGGCGCAATCCATGGACGAACAGGACGGCGTTGAGGAAGAAAGAAGACTTTGCTACGTTGCGATGACACGCGCAAAGAGAAAACTTTACATAACGGGTGCGCGGACACGAATGCTTTACGGCAGAACAAACGCCTGCTTACCGTCGCGTTTTCTCCAGGAAATCCCGGAAGAGTTAACGGACGTTGTACAGACAAAGATGCCCGAACATAAATCGAGTTTCGAAAAACAGCGCGAACGAATACTTCGTCACAGAGAAGAGTTTGTGCGCAACACGATGACAAAAACGGTCATTCCGAAAAAAGAAACGACATCCGTATACGAAAAAGGGATGAGAGTCAAACACAAAATATTCGGACAGGGCACCGTGACAGATGTTCTGGCAATGACTTCGGACACCATGCTGACGGTAGTTTTCGACTCCGTCGGACAAAAGAAACTGATGGCGAATTACGCAAAATTGGAGATACTCTGATATGAACGAAACGTTGATAACGATTCTTCTCTGCGTTTCCTGCGTACTTTCGGCGGCGGCGCTTGTTGCGGCAATCGCGGCAGCGAAAAAAAAGCCGGAAAACAGCGAAAAAGAAACGCTGAAAAAACTTGACGAAGCAAAAGCGGGTTTGGACGGACGCATATCCGCTGTTCAGACTTCGGTTTCGGAAGCGATAAGAACTCTTTCGAGCCAACAGACCGAAACAGCGATGAAAGACGCTCAGACGATGAAAAATTCGCTTGACGCATTCGCAAAGCAGGTCGAAACGATGTCTGCGGGCATGGATAAACGCATGGCGGAGATACGCTTGACGATGGAAACGCGGCTCGGCGCGATGCAGGAAGACAACAACAAACGTCTTTCGCAGATAGAGACCACCGTAAACGAAAAATTGCAGAAAACGCTTGACGAACGCGTTGCAAATTCTTTCAAGACCGTCAACGAACAACTTGAAAAAGTATATAAAGGCCTCGGAGAGATGCAGACGCTGGCAACGGGCGTGGGAGACCTGAAAAAGGTGCTTTCAAACGTCAAGACACGCGGCATACTCGGCGAAATGCAACTGGACAGAATACTTGAAGACATTCTGACACCAGCACAGTACGACACAAACGTAATAACGAAAAAGGGCTCGAAAGATCCCGTTGAATTTGCGGTAAAAATACCGTCAAAGGACAGCGACACGGAATATGTTTATATGCCGATAGACTCCAAATTTCCGCTTGAACGCTACGCGGCACTGCAAGACGCTTACGAACAGGGAGACGCGACGGCGATAAACGCGGCATCAGCCCAACTCGAAGCGTTTATAAAAGAAAACGCAAAATCCATAAGGGAGAAATACATCGACCCTCCGCACACGACGGAATTCGGCGTAATGTTTCTGCCGACCGAGGGACTTTATGCGGAAGTAGTCAGACGCACCGAACTTGTTTCGTACATCTCTTCCAAATACCACATAAACGTTGCGGGGCCGTCCACGGTCTCGGCACTGCTGAACAGTTTGCAGATGGGTTTCAAAACGCTTGCGATAGAAAAGCGTTCGCATGAAGTTTGGAAGATACTCGGAGCGGTCAAAACGGAGTTCGGCAAATTCGAAAAAGAACTTTCGACGCTGCAAAAGAGTTTGGAAAAGGCTTCGGCTTCCGTTGACGCGCTTGTTACAACAAGAACAAGGCTGATGATGTCCAAACTCAAAAAGGTAGAAGAACTTCCAGAAGAGGAGAGCAAAAAAATACTTGACGACGCAGACGCAACGGAGACCGACGACGAATGAGCATATATCTTGACAATGCGGCGACGACTGCGGTTCTGCCCGAAGCGAGCGCGGTTGCGTGCGACACAATGACAAATCTTTACGCTAACCCCGCTTCCCTGCACACGTTCGGTTTCGAGGCTGAAAAACTGCTTGAAAAAAGCAGAGAAACGCTGGCAAAAGCCATCGGGTGCAAAAGCGAAGAACTTTTTTTCACATCGGGAGGAACGGGAAGCGATAATCTTGCCGTGCTCGGGTATCTTAAAACAAAACGCGGAGGACGGATAATAACCTCCGCATACGAACACCCTGCGGTGCTGGAATGCTTCAAACAGGCGGAAAGCAAATTCGACGTCGTTTATCTGAAACCGGAAAACGGAGTAATAACGGAAGAGGCGTTGCAGCGTGAGTTGACGCCCGACACGGTGCTTGTCAGCGTTATGCACGTCAACAACGAAACGGGTGCGCTGAATCCGACGGAAAAACTTGCACGGCTGACACACCTTGTAAAAGGAGCGGTCTTCCACACGGACGCGGTTCAGGCGTTCATGAAAGAGCCGTTTGATTATTCAAAAGTCGATATGGCATCGTTTTCTGCCCACAAAACGCACGCGCCCAAAGGTATCGGCGCGGTATACATCAAAAACGGCGTAAAAGTCAAACCCGTTCTGTTAGGCGGCGGGCAGGAAAAGGGGCTTTTCTCGGGCACGTCAAATGTCGCGGGCGCGGCGGCTTGGGCAACAGCGGTTGAACGCACGGACGTAAAAGCGAACAGAGAAAAGGTCTCAAAAATATTTTCTCTGCTGAAAGAAAAAGTCGAGGTGCTCGGCGGGCTTGTCATAAGCCCCGAAAACGGAAGCCCGTATATTCTGAATGCCGTGTTCGAGGGGTATATGGCGGAAAACCTACTTCATTATCTTTCAAACGAGGGCATATACGTTTCAACGGGTTCGGCGTGTTCGTCAAAACACGGAAGTCACGTTTTCAAAGCGCTCGGGCTTGAAAAATATCAAAAAAACGCATTGCGCTTTTCGTTTTCGCAGTTCACGACGGAAGAAGAAATAAACAAGACCGCAGACACGTTGAAAGACGCGCTCGGAAAGATAATAAAGAAAAGTTAAAAGGAGAATATAAATATGAAATCCAACATAATCAAGGCGGCGATAAATCTCGGCTGCATTCCCGGAACGAAAATTCTTGAGTTTTACAAGGAGATAGGCAGAGACTGCGCGGATGTAAACGAAGCGGCTTTCGACTATATTCAGGATATTTTTGCGGGAACCGTACGCGAAGAGGATGCGGCAACGAGAGCGAAAAAACTCAAAATGACGTTTGACCCCGACGCGGAGGATTATCCGACCATGGCGGTGGGAGGCGGCGACGGCGACGTCATCATTCTCAACAGAATTTCCGACGGCGGCGAAACGGTGGTTCTCCCCGAACCGATAACTCCGTTTTTCACTTATGACGAAGACGAGGAGTGCTACAAGAGCGGCGGAGACGAAAACCGCGCGCTTTATATAACCGTAGTCACGGACGGAGATCTGATAAAGGGCGTTTATATGCTCTACGGCGAGCAGTACAAAGCGCTTGCGGGCGACGGAACGGAAGTTGAAAACGGCAGAACCGCGGTAAGCAAAGTTTTTGATTGCCCTGACTGCAAGTTTGAAGCGATTGCGGTTGTTCCGAAAGAATATTACGGCACGCTTCACATGCAGAACAGACTTGAACTTGAAGCTCTTATAGCGCAGCAGACGGCGCTGTTTGAAAAAGAAGTTGAAATAGACGGCGTACCGTGCCTGATAATTTATTCGCAGAAATAACAAGGAGTTGATATAAAATGGCTGAAAAGAAACCGTACTATATAACAACGGCTATCGCCTACGCCTCGGGCAAACCGCATATAGGAAACACTTACGAAATAATCCTGACCGACGCCATTGCGCGCTACAAAAGACTTGCGGGATTTGACGTTTTCTTCTGCACGGGAACTGACGAGCACGGGCAGAAAATAGAAAACAAAGCCCATGACGCGGGACTTTCTCCGAAAGCGTTCGTGGACGGCGTTGCGGAGCAGATAAAGGGAATCTGGGATCTTGTCGGAACAAGTTACGATTACTTTATCAGAACGACCGACGACTATCACGAAAAAGCCGTTCAGAATATCTTCAAAAAATTCTACGAGCAGGGCGACATATACAAATCGGAATACGAGGGCTGGTACTGCGAGCCGTGCGAATCGTTTTTCACGGAAACGCAGATAGTTGACGGCAAGTGCCCCGACTGCGGCAGACCCGTCAAAAAGATGAAAGAGGAAGCTTACTTCTTCAAAATGTCCAAATATGCGGACAGACTTATGAAGTATATCGAAGACCACCCCGACTTCATCAGCCCCGAACTCCGTAAAAAGGAAATGATAAACAACTTCCTCAAACCGGGGCTTCAGGATCTCTGCGTTTCGAGAACGTCTTTCAAATGGGGCATTCCCGTTCCGTTTGACGAAAAGCACGTTATTTACGTTTGGCTTGACGCGCTGACGAACTATATCACGGCGCTGGGTTACGATGTTGACAAACAGGGTGAAAACTTCGGCAAATACTGGCCCGCGGACTTGCACGTCATCGGCAAGGACATTCTCCGATTCCATACAATTTACTGGCCCATCTTCCTTATGGCGCTCGACTTGCCGCTCCCGAAAAAAGTGTTCGGACACCCGTGGCTCCTGTTCGGAGAGGACAAGATGTCCAAATCAAAGGGCAACGTTATATATGCTGACGACCTTGTTCATGCGTTCGGCGTTGACGCGGTAAGACACTATGTTCTTTCCGAGACCCCGTTTGCGGCAGACGGTTCCATAACTTACGAAACCGTTATCGAAAGATACAATTCCGACTTGGCAAACAATCTCGGCAACCTTGTAAGCCGCACGCTGGCAATGACCAAAAAGTATTTCGGCGGCACAGTTCCCGCTCCCGCGCAGAGCACGGAATTTGATGCGTCGCTTATCGAAACGGTAAGACAGACCGTTGAGACCTATAAGGCAAAAATGGACGACCTGCATATCGCGGACGCAGAAGACGCAGTATTCGCGATGCTCAGGAGAGCGAACAAATACATTGACGAGACCGCTCCATGGGTGCTTGCGAAAGACGAAAGCAAAAAAGAAGTTCTCGGAACGGTGCTTTACAATCTGCTTGAAACCATACGCGTGGGCGCGGTGCTTCTCACACCGTTTATGCCTTCGACCGCGACTTCGATATTCAAGCAGCTGAACACGGAGGCGGGAGACCTTTCGACGGTTGAAAACTTCGGCGTTTACGCGGCGGGAACGGTTCTCGGCGAAAGCGAAATGCTGTTCGGAAGAATCGACGCGGAAAAGAAACTCGAAGAACTGAAAGCGGAACATGAAGCGGCTGTAAAAGCGGCGCAGAAGCCCGAAAAACCGGAAGGCGTTGCGGAAATAGGCATAGACGACTTCATGGGCGTTGAACTCCGAACCGCACAGGTCATTGCGTGTGAACCCGTGCCGAAAGCAAAAAAACTGCTCAAATTGCAGATAGACCTCGGCTACGAGCAAAGACAGGTCGTTTCGGGCATAGCAAAATGGTATAAGCCCGAAGACCTTGTAGGCAAAAAGATAATCGTTGTTGCGAACCTTAAACCGGCAAAACTCTGCGGCGTGGAATCGCAGGGCATGATACTTGCGTCGGGCGAAGAGACCGTCCGTGTCGTATTCCTTGCGGAAGACACCCCGCTCGGCGAGCGCGTAAGATAAAGGAAGACAAATGAAAGAAATTATTCTTCTCAAACAGGGCGAAATGGTGCTTAAAGGCGCCAACAGATACAAATTCGAAGACTTGCTTCTCCGCAATGTCCGCAATGCGGTCGAAACATTGGGCAAAGCACATATTTTTGCAAAGCAATCGACCGTATTCGTCGATTTTGAAGACGAAAACGTCGATATGGACGAAGCGGAAGACAGACTTTGCCGCGTTTTCGGCGCGGTCAGCGTCACGCGCGCAGCGGTCTGCGACTACGACTTTGACACAATGCTTTCGCAGGCGGCGGAATATCTGCGTCCCGCGCTGATGTTTGCAAAGTCTTTCAAAGTCGTGGCGAAAAGAGCGGACAAATCGTATCCGAAAAAATCGCCCGAAATAGGCGCGGAGCTCGGCGGCAAACTGCTTTCGGTTTTTCCTCATCTGGAAGTAAAAATGAAAGAGCCGGAAGTTACGGTTTACGCGGAGGTTCGTGAGCATCATATTTTCGTTCACACCGACGCAAAGCGGGGTGCGGGAGGGCTTCCGTGCGGCATAGGCGGCCACGGGCTTCTCATGCTTTCGGGCGGGCTTGACAGCCCCGTTGCGGGATATATGATGGCGCGGCGCGGAATGAAGATAAGCGCGGTGCATTTCGAAAGCCCTCCGTACACATCGGAAAGAGCGCGCCAAAAAGTGGAAAAACTTGCGCGTCTTGTCAGCCGTTACAGCGGCAAAATGACGGTTTTCGTGGTTCAGTTCACAGATATTCAGGAACATATTCGCAGAGAGTGCAAAGAAGACCTGTTCACGCTGATAATGCGTCGTTTCATGCTCCGCATTGCCTGCGACATCGCAAAAAAGGCGAAAGCGGGCGCAATCATAACGGGCGAAAGCCTGGGACAGGTCGCAAGCCAGACGCTTCAAGCGATAACCGTTACGGAAGCGGCGGCGGATATGCCCGTATTTCGTCCGTGTATCGGCATGGATAAGCAGGACATAGTTGACATAGCGTTCAAAATTGGCACCTACGAAACCTCGATTGAACCTTACGAGGACTGCTGCACGGTCTTCACGCCGCGTCACCCGCAAACAAAACCGACGCTCGCGGAAGTGCTTGAAGAGGAGAAAAAACTCGATATCGAAAAGTTGCTTTCCGAAGTCACCTATGACAGAACGGAGTTCGTTTACTGATGGAAAACATACCGAGCCTTTCGGAATGTTTTGAAATTCTGAAAGAGAAAAAACTGCATATCGCGTTTGCGGAATCCTGCACGGGCGGACTTTGCGCGAAAGCGTTGACCGACCTTGCCGGAGCGTCCGAAGTGATTGAAGCGTCCGTGGTGTCATACTCAAACAGAATCAAGATCGAGAAACTCGGCGTAAAAGCGGAAACGATAGAAAAACATACGGAAGTCAGCGCGGAATGTGCGCTTGAAATGGCGCGCGGTGCAAAAAAGTTTGCGGCGGCGGAAGTCGGAGCGGCATTGACGGGATATGCGGGACCGAGCGGAAAAGACGTCGGACTTGTTTTTGTCGCCGTCAGTTCCCCGTTCGGCGAAAAAGTCGAGGAATTGCGCCTGCGCGGGTCGAGGGAAGAAATAAGGCTTACGGCGGCAAACCGCTGTTTTGACCTCGTTCTGCGGATATTGAAATAAAAAAACGGCATAATATCACCGAGGTGACAACTATGCCGAAAAAGAAAAACAAACGCCTTACGGCGGAAAACAAGACCGAAGAGGTAATAGAAGCGTTCAGACAGACGTCCCAACGCGAAAACAGCACGGACGTTCTCGGAAGCTGGACGGGCAACCCCAAAGACGGAGGACAACCCGCGCAGGACGCCGACGACCTGTAAAAATTTCCGTGCCGAAAACGGAGGAAGCATAAAATGACAAAAATCAAAAACGGCAGACTTCTGCTGACCGTGCCCGCGATTATCGGAATGGCGGTATGCATTGCGTTATGCATCTTGCTGTCTTGCCTGACGCTCGCGGGACAGTCCCCTGCCCGACGCTTTATATTTGCGGCGGTGTTCATACTGGTAGTGCTCAGCACGTTTTCCTCGCTTTACACGGGAGACTTTAAGCGTCTGACAAAAACGGGCGCGACGGACGGAGGAAAGCCCGTGCGCGCGGTCTGCGGACTTTGCGAAAAGCAATACGGATTTATATCGGGATTTGTAATGACTTTTATCACGGCATTCCCGATAATGATTTTGTCGATATACTACTCTGTTTCGGATAAGTGAAAACAGAAAAATATCGCCGCGAAGCGTTTTCCGTTTCGCGGCGTTTTTCATATCCGAAAATATTCAGTTTATCTGAATTATCTTTTTGGTGCTTGCGGGTTTTCGGCGCAGGCAGAAGAAGTCGAGGTATACGTTCTTTTTATCGTAAACGTGATTGTAAATCATCATTTCGTAGGGACGGAGCGCGGTATATATTTCATCGGATTTGTTTCCGACAGCGTAATATTCGCCGTTCTTGTCCCTTATTCCGAATGCCGTTATTATCGGGAACGTCTTGCGCATTTCGAAAAGGAAGTTCTGATATGCGCTTGTAGGAATACACGCAGACTTGAACAGAATGGAAGAAAGGTAATTGACGCTCGTGTGCAGGTTGTGTTTGTCCTCATTTTCTCCGAGCCACGACGTGTCAAGTTCGTAATTCGACCAGATAAAGAACTTGGTTATATACTTGCTCTGCATTTCTTCCGCAGAGAGGTCGGAAGACGATTTGCCTCGGATAATGTCATAAAACTCATCTTCTATCGTGCCCTGATGGTCGCCGTAAAAGAGAATTACCGTCGGTTCATCTACATTGCTGAAATACTCTATAAGTTTCTGCACGGCCTTGTCCGACTCGTGCATAAGCGAAAGATACTGTTCCGCTTTCGGGTATTTTCCGGGATAGTCGGTCAGCGTTATCTGCTGATCGAAATTGTCGAACTGTGCGCCGTAACCGCCGTGGTTCTGCATGGTTACGTTGAAGATAAAGAACGGTTCGTCCTCATCTTTTTGCTCATAAAGTTCTATGAGTTTTTCGTAATCGCTTTCGTCCGAGATATAGTTGCGCAGATATTTGGTATCTTCATTCTTGAAAAGTTCGTCGTAATGCTGTTCGTCAAACCTCATCGCGGAATAGACATTGGGTCTGTTCCAACCGGAAGAAAGATACGGGTGCAGAGACACCGTTTTGTACCCGAGAGCGTTGAACGATTCGACCAATCCCGAAATGTAAGTTGAGTTTTTGAAGTTAAGTTGATACGGAATCGCGCCCTGTGCGTAAATATACATACTGTCGCCGAGCAGGAACTCATATTCGGAGTCCGCTGTGCCGCCGCCGAACACCGAAACATACGAATAACCCGTTATCGTGTTTTCCATCTGCGAAAGGCTGTCTATAAACGGCATGACCTCTTTGTTTGTATCAAAACTGCCGACCACTCGCATATCCGAAAACGTTTCATTCATTATAACGATAACGTTCGGGCGCTTTGTTTCTTCAAGAGACTTTTCCGTAACGGAATTTTCTCCGTTTTGTTCCCCGTTTTCGCTGTCCTTGTCGGTCGGTGCGGGAACGTCGTTTTCCGTCGGGTTTTCGGGGTCTTGGCTTTCATCGGGAACAAGATCGGTCTCGAATTTCGGAACGTCTTTTTCCTCGGTCTGCAACGTGCCGTCGTCGTATATCACGTTCGTATTGTAATCGACGTAATAATTCCCTATCTTTTCGGGGCTGTATCCCTCCGCCTCGGACATTGAAGAATATTTCAAGTCCATAAGGAAGTTCAGCGGGAAGCCGTTTTTCTTATGCGTCCAGAAATACGGTTCAACGCCCGCCATTTTCAGAATGGAGTCGCTCGGAACGATAAAGAAAACGGCAACTATCGCAATAACGCCTATCGCACGGAAACGGAAACGGACTTTCATGTTCTGCTTGCCGAATTCGTGAAGCATATATATGACGTGCATGGACAGGAATATCATAAAGAACCAAATTATCAGGAATTTGGCGGAGAATGTAAACGCGTATTCATCGGCAACGTTCATCGCCGTGCCTATCGAAAACAGGTCGGAAAGGAAAAGCGGTCTGCCGCGAACGTCGTTCAAAAAATAGTTGACGCTGGCAAGAATCGCCCAAAAAAGACCGGGAATGATAAGCGTGAGCAATGCCGAGTTCGAAATAAAGAACACGGCATAATAAAGCGACGCATAAAGAAGCAGGTTAAGGAAGAACTTCGGGGAATCGATAAACGATACCGAGTCATTGGAAATAAGTTCGCAGCAGACGGTCATATTGAATACCACGAACAGCAGCAGAAACGTCAGCTGCACGCCGCCGCTGTGAAGTCCGCGCCAACGATAATACGTTATATATGCAAGCAAAAGCAGGTTGACGCTTATAAACGCCCCCGAAACATCGGAGCCGAAGCACTTTTCAAAATAGAGACCGACGCAGAGAACGACAAACGCAAAAACGGCGTTGACCGCGACAAATCGGGATCTTTTGTTGTTGACAAGGCGTGTCAGTTCCGCGCGCAATCTGTAAAAAGCGTTTGCGAAAACCGCGCCGATACCGTGTTTCATCGTTTTTCCTCCTTTGTCAGACAATTTGTTCGTCCGCCACGCCGCGTTGTTTTTTACGGCTGTAATAGATGCCGAAAACGCCTGCGCAGGCAACCAGCGAACCCACGGTTATACCGAGTGAAAGGTTTTGCAAAGACGTGGGTCTGTACCATACGCGGACAGTTCCCTTGCCCACTTTGGAAAGGTATACGCGGCAAACTTTATTTTCACCCTCGCCGTCCAACTTAACAGGGGTAAGGTTGCCGTCCTCATCAAGCAGTTCAGCGGTATATCCGTAATAATAAAGAAGCGGCAGGTCGGCGTATTTTTCGGAGCCTTCAACGTCAAACTCTATGCTTGTGCCGTCACGCGCGGTTATATACCGCTCGGAGCCGTCGTCAAAGAACACCGAGTTTCCTTTATAAAGTTCGTTATGCTTCGTGTTGGCGGGGATAAGGGACGTCGAACTTATAGAATACGTTCTGTTCGGGTCGTTTTTGTAATAACCGTTGCTGAAAGAAATATACGAAACGTTGCGGGCGTCCGCTTCCGCGAGTCCGACAAGAATGGAGACCGCTATAAGCGAATACAGCGCAACGGAGCGCAACAGTTTGCCTTTAAGACCGATGTGCATGACTATCGCAATCGCTATCGCGAAGAATATGACGGCAAAAATATAAAATCTTGCCGGATAGCCGATGAATTTGAGTATCCACCAGAATTTTATCGGGAAAAGCGACGACGAAAGGAACAGACAAAAACAGCCGAGGAAAAGCAGCCTGTCCGCAAGCGGGAGAATCTTTGCCGTATCGTCTTTTTTGCGGACAAAGAAACGGAGCAGCGTCAGCAGAATCAAAACCGCACCGAAAGAGGCGGACATCACCGTGCCGTCCGAAACGGCTTGTGTGTTCGCGATAAGGCGGTTTATGCCTACACTCGAATTTTCCCAGTTGATATCGACTTTTTCGGTGAAGTCGATATATTGGAGTTGTTCAAGATACGGCAGCCAGAAAGAGCAGGTCAAAGCCGCTATCAGAACAAACGAAAGCAGCAGCACAAGCAAAAATTTCGGTTTCTTTCTGAAAACGGGAGCGTAAACGCAGAACAGCGCAACGCTCAGAATAAACATCATAGCGAACAGACGCACGCTTGAACAGCAAAGCCCGAGCATACCGAAAAAGTATATCCACGGTTTTTTGTATTCGCGATAAAAAATATCGTAAAGACCGAGAACCGCAACGGGAACGAAGATAAACGAAAGATAATCTTCATAAGATGCGCGATAGAAAAGCGTATTCGCGTAATACTGCGAAAGAACTACTGTTGCCGCGGCGATAAGACCGCCGTAACGGCTTTTTGTTATATCTTTGCCAGCCTTGTACGTTGCGCACCAACAGAGCGTGACGCAAAGGCAGATAAAGAGATTGTATGCGTCGGTAAGTCCGAGACCGAGGCGGCGCAGAAAGGCGGGAATCCACAAAAACAGGTCGGGAGACGTCAACGACGCGCCGTAACCGTAATTGTCAAAGAACAGAGGGTTTACGCGAACGGGAAAATAACCGTTCGACCACCCCTCGCAGATGCTTTCTATTCGGAGCAGAGAATATCGCATTTCCGTTCCGTTTGAAACGACCTGTCCGCCGAGAGTGGGATAAACCGTAAAAAGCACGGTGACCGCAGCAATGATAAAAACAAACCATCTGCTGCGGTTTCTGAATTTTCTTCTTTTTATAAGTCGAGATTCTGTTTCCGGCATATAAATATTTCTCCGAGCGGCGCTCAAAAAAGAGAGCCAAACAAATTCCGTGCTTTTCATCACGGATAAAGAAAAAAGCAAAAATTCCGAAAAATGCGGAAATATCGCTTCTGAATATGTGTTTCGTTTTTGACATTATACCACTATTTTCTCCAAAAATCAAGCCCGAAGCACGGAACACATATTATTTTAAGAATTTACGGTTGCAAATTCAATGTAAATATGGTAAAATAATGTAAATGCTTTTATTTAGGAAAGGAAATCATGAATACATTAAAAGATTTGCGGAGAGCGCGACGCCGCGCGTTCAATGCGGCTCACTCCGCGGCATATAAATACGGAACGGGAATACACGGTTTTTTCAACATTCTGAAAACGCCCGTCTCTTTTTTCGGATTCTTCCTCGGCATTGCGCTAACCGCCGTGGGCATTTACAAGGGAGTTTCCCCCGTCTCCGCACTCGCCACGGGGCTGTCAATCATGTATTTTGCAATAATGAGCAAAGTCATATCTTTCTCAAACGCCCTGATGTCGGGACTTCTGATATTCTTCGGCGGTTCGCTTGCAAACAGTGCGATAAAGGTCTTTTCGGGAGAGCATACAAGCGCCGAAGTTTCGTTTGTCGTTTCGACGGCTTTTACCTATGCGCTGCTTGTTCTGCTTTTTGTTACGGGGCTTTTTCTGCGCCGAAAAATAAAAAACCGCCCCGCGCCCGCACCGTTCACAATAGAGAAAAATCTTTGCGCGGTTGACGTTATCGCATACGAAATGCTTCCGATAGAAGGACTTACAACGCTCCGAAAGCTCGTATACGCCCTGCCCGACGGAGCAGGCTACGCATATCGCAGAGCTTTTTCATGGGCGGACAGACACGGGTTTGTGCTTGCTTCGTTTGTGCTGAAAGACGATGCGAAAACGGCGGCGCTTTATCTTTTCGCTCCAAAAAACGCGGACATTTCGGGGCTTGAACTTGCGTCGTTCGAAAAATCTGAAAAGATTTCGGACGAAACGTTTGAAGACGGTGCGATGAAGATTTTGGCGGAAGAAGCATACCCATCCGACGGCGAAATGTTCAGACGATACAACATTGTGATGGACGCTGAGTTAAAAAGGCGTAAGACTGACAAAACCGTCGATCACACGGTGGAATACATCGTGTCTTTCAACGAAAAAAAAGATATGGAAGATTTTGTTGCGGCTGCGATGGACGATGGGTTCGAGCCGACGGAACGCACTGAAAAACAGGCGGGTGAACCGTTTGAAATCGCGGGCAGGAGTTATTACGCGGCGGCGGTCTGCCACAGAACAAGGCTCGGCGGCGAACGCATAGAGCAGAACACGGAAAGAATGATAAGCCTTGCGGCACATTTTAACGGAAGACTTCGCAGTTGGAACGTTATCGACTGATCTTTTGCGAAAAAATACTTTTTTTCGATTTTTTCGGCTCGTTGCCTATTGACTTAAAGAGAGAACGAGTATATAATATTTATTGTGTTGATTTTGTTTTCAGGAGAAGCAGAGGGCTTCGGACGGAGGAAGAATAAGGATGAAAAAGGGTTTTGACAACGACAAGTATATCAAAATGCAATCGGAGCATATCGAGGAAAGAATAAACAGTTTCGGCGGTAAACTTTATCTCGAATTCGGCGGCAAACTTTTTGACGATTACCATGCGTCGCGCGTGCTTCCCGGTTTTGAGCCGGACAGCAAGATAAGAATGCTTACGCAGCTCAAAGACAGGGCGGAGATAATCATTGTCGTTTCAGCTGCGGCGATTGAGCAAAACAAGATTCGCGGAGACCTCGGTATCACTTACGATATGGACACGCTCCGTCTCATAGACGCATTCAGAGGAAACGGGCTTATCGTTTCCGGCGTTGTCATCACTCATTACGCCTCCCAGCCCGCAGCCGACGGTTTTATCAAAAGGCTTAATAACCTCGGCGTCAGGGCTTATAAGCATTATCCCATTCCCGGATATCCTTCAAATCCGCAGCTCATTGTCAGCGACGACGGTTACGGCAAAAACGATTATATCGAAACAACGCGTCCGCTTGTCGTAATAACCGCCCCCGGTCCGGGCAGCGGAAAAATGGCGACCTGCTTATCGCAACTTTATCACGACCACAAGCGCGGCATAAAAGCGGGATACGCAAAATTCGAGACCTTTCCGATATGGAATCTGCCGCTCAAACACCCCGTCAATCTTGCTTACGAGGCGGCGACGGTTGATCTCAACGACGTTAATATGATAGACCCGTTCCACTTGGAAGCATACGGAGAAACGACTGTCAACTACAACAGAGACATTGAAATATTCCCCGTTCTGAATGCGATTTTCGAAAAAATTTCAGGTGTTTCGCCCTATAAGTCTCCCACCGATATGGGAGTCAACATGGCGGGTTTTTGCATTGTTGACGATGATGTTTGCAAAAAAGCGTCGAGGGACGAAATAATCAGAAGATATTATTCCGCACTTGTTTCAAAGCGCAAAGGTCTTGCCGACGATGAACTTGTTACAAAAGCGGAACTTATAATGACTCAGGCAGGAGTTTGCGCAGAGGACAGAAAAGTTGTCGGCGCGGCGCAGGCAAAAGCGGAAGCGACGGGCGCGGCCGCGGCTGCGATAGAACTGCCCGACGGAACGATTGTGACGGGCAAGACCTCATCTCTGCTCGGGGCTCCCGCGGCGGCGGTAATCAACGCGCTCAAAGTTCTCGGCGGAATAAGCGACGAAATGTATATTCTCGCGCCCATCGTCATCGAACCGCTGCACAAACTCAAAATCGAGATCCTCGGCAACCATAACCCGAGACTTCACGTCGACGAAATCCTTATTGCTCTTTCAATCTCCGCAACCACCAACCCCGTTGCGGCACAGGCGGTCAAATATCTGCCAAAACTCCGCGGTTGCGAAGCGCACTCCACGGTCATTCTTTCACAGACGGACACGGACACGTTCCGCAAGCTCGGTATGAATCTGACCTGTGACCCGCAATATCAGACAAAAAAACTCTTCCACAGTTAATAGAAGGCTGACGGATACGGCGCAGACCGAAAAACGAAAAGAAAAATTTATATGGGTCTTGAAAAGGTTTTGCCTTTTTAAGACCCGTTACTTTTTTTTAATAACTATTGTTTTTGATTTTTATTTTTCGTTTTTCTCTCGACGAAATCCTCCCTCGACGTACCCATGTACGCCTATCGGTCGGATATTCGCCGACTCTGCATCCGTCCCGACAGCCTTGACTTCTGCAAAAAACGGGAGCTGTAAAAAGCGCAAGTTTCTTACAGCCCCGTTATTATCATTTCAATTAAACAGAAATATCAAATCTTTTTGCCGTTCAGTACCGCTTCCGCAAGATTTGAACCCTCATAAACGAGTTTAAGAGAGAAAAACGGTTCGTCTTTGCGGAGCAGTTCGAGAAATATGCGGTCACCCTCCCACGCGGGGAGAGAAAGCACGCGTTCGTTCTCTATCCATTCGAGGTCGCCCTCGTCACATTCGATAATATCTCCGACGAAATCGGAAGAGGTGAAAAGGTGCATATATTCGCCCTCGTATTTATCCGAAACGAAAGTCACAACGCCGCGGTATTTATACTCCGTCAGCGTCAGCCCCGTTTCCTCCTTCGCTTCGCGCAAAGCGCAGTCTTCGGGGCTTTCGTCCTCCTCGCAATGACCTCCTATACCGACCCAAAGGTCGTGATTCAGGTCATTTTTCTTTTTGGTGCGGTGAAGCAAAAGGGTCTTTCCGTCCTTTTCGATATAGATAAGCGTTGTGTTTTTCATTGTCCGTTCCCCTATCGGAATTTTTGCGCGCGCATATTTCATCTTGTTATAATTATACAATACATCTTCCGATTTTTCAATAGTTAAGATATTGAAATTACGGTTATTTTGTGATATAATCAATATGTATACAGTGTTTGACTTGCGAGGATACCGATGAAATACGTTTTTTTACTTTTTGACGCGGACGATACGCTCCTCGATTTTGCGGCGGCGGAGCGCGACGGGCTGACGAAAATGTTCACGGCGCTCGGGCTGACGCTTGACGACGGTTTAAGGCAAAGATACGCCGTTCTGAACAAAAGTCTTTGGAAACGGCTCGACGAGGGGGAGTTGACGCGCGATGAACTTCTTTATACGCGTTTCGGGATATTTTTTAAGCAGGAAGGCATAAACGCGGACGGAACGCTTGCCGAAAACATATACAGAAAATACCTTGAAGAGGGACATGAGACCGTTGCGGGCGCGCGCGAGTTGCTTGAAGATCTCGGAAAGCGTTACGAGATATACGTGGTGACGAACGGGCTTGCACAAACTCAGGTGCGGCGAATGAGGGAGTCCGGGCTTGACAGACTTGTGCGAAACACATTTATATCGGAGCAGCTGGGCGCAAACAAGCCCGAAAAGGCGTTTTTCGACTATGTCGAAGGACATATCCCCGGCTTTGACGCGAAAAAGGCGCTTCTGATAGGCGACAGTCTTTCATCGGACATTCAGGGCGGCATAAACGCAGGCATTGATACCTGCTGGTTTGACCGCGAAAACAGAGTTTGTCCCGAGAATTTGCGGCCGACATATAAAATTACGGAATTAAAACAGCTTTACGGTATATTACAGGAGGAAAAACAATGTTGACAAACGCGAAATTTCAGCATCTCGGCTTTGCGACACCCGACATTGAGGCGACGGTAAAATTCTATACGGAAGATCTCGGTTTTGAGGTTATTCACAGAACCGCGACGCCAGACGGTCTGACTCCCATTGTCTTTATCCGCAACGGGGCGATGACCTACGAAGTTTACGAGGATAAAACTCTTTCCGCAGAGGCGGCGAAAAAGCCCGACCACGTTGCTTACGACTCAACGGATATCGAAGCGGACTACAAAAAAGCTGTTGACGGCGGATATAAAATAACGACGAGCGGTATCGAGGGCATTCCGACCGTGTTCGACAACGGCGTTCGTTATTTCAAGATTGCGGGGCCGAGCGGAGAAGAAGTAGAGTTCTGCCAGATTCTTTAATCATTTTTAACGGAGGAAAAATCAATGAAAAAAATTACAGCGGGCGTCCTGCTCGCGGCTCTTTGCGCGACGCTTTTCGCGTCCTGCGCTATCTACAGGGTTCCTGAGGATCTCCGCGTCGCGGTCTTTGACAACCTGACGAAGATACGCAGGGAGGAGAAGCTTCCGATAGCGGCGGAAAGAGAGCTTTCCGTAAGCCTTGCGCGAAACGAGAGTGAGGGAATGCAGTTCGTGCTGAACAGCGCGACGCAGGATTTCAAGGTCAAAAACGTTACTGTAAGCGATCTTGCAAACGATGACGGCAGCGCAGTTCTTCCCGCGTCGGATATTTCCGTTTACCGTCAGCATTATATGTATGTCGATGTGCATTATTATACATATAAAGGCTATCCCGACGGCTACTATCCCGACGCGCTTATCGAGCAGAAATACGACCTTGCTCATTATGCGGACGGTCTGCCCGTTGCAAAGGGCGACAATCAGGGATACTGGCTGACGGTCAAAGCAGGAAAGGGGCTTCCCGCAGGCAGATACACGGGAAAAGTGACGGTTGAGACCGATGTTAAAACGCTTGAGATTCCCGTGACCTGCACCGTTTGGGATTTTGATATTCCCGATGAAGTTCATTTCAAGAATGCCTATGCGCTTTACGGTCTGAACGATTACGAGGGACAGCGCGTTCAATACTACAATTTCCTCAAAGAATACAGATTGACAAGCTGTTATCTTCCGATAAACGAGGAAAACTATCGCGTTTACAAATCGACGGACGATTACCTTTCGGTGCTTCCGAATGTTGACAATAACCTGACGACCTCGGCGTTCTTCAACCTGGGTTACCGAAGAGTTAACAAAATGGTTTGGACCTGTTCGGACTGCGGCCACGAGGAAGTCACGGACAGCCTTTCGGGCGATTTCGTTTGTCCCGACTGCGGTGCGGACGCGGAAAAATTCCAAAACTGGATATGCCGCAATTGCAGAACATATTATACGGGCAGAACGCTTCCCGAAGACTATGTCTGCAAGACCTGCGGTGCGGAAAACGGAGGAAAATACTGCGATTACTGCGGAGCGCTTTATTCAAAAAGCGAGGCGCCGTCAAGCGATGTTTGCCCGAAATGCGGTCACGAAGACCTGAACAATACATTCAAGCAATATAAACAGCATTATTTCAACGAAGATTTCAAGGAAACACTTGCAGAGCTTGCAAAAACGAACCTTAACGGCAAGATGTATGCGCTGACGCACGACGAGCCGAAATACCAGCTCGGTCCGAATTGGGCAAACGATGTGCTTCAATTCAACGGCGATGTCAACCGCGAATTGCCGTGGATTACAAGCGTTGTCACCTTCGACGACAAGCTTCCGACGGCGGGCAGTTCGGACGGACAAAAAGTCAGATACCTGCCCGGCGCATGGTGCATAAAGCCCTCGAATTTTGTTGAGGGCGACACGGAAGACCTGCACAAGCACGGGCAGGAACTGTGGTTCTATACCTGCAACTGGCCGACCTACCCCGCGATAAACACGCACATAGACTCCTATTCCTCAGCCGCAAGAATACTGCATTGGATAGAATACGACTATGATATAGACGGTTACTTCTGCTACGCCGCGACATCTGCGGACAGAGGCACAAACGCCGAGCATCCCGACCCGAACCCGTGGATAAATCCCTATGCGCATCTCGCGGGAAGCGGAGACGGAAACGAGGCGGCTTCCGACCCTGCGGGTGACGGATACCTGATAATGATAGGCAAAGAGGGCGACGGCATAATCGACGACAACGTTCCCGTTCCGACGATAAGACTTGAAGTTATGCGCGACGGAATGGAAGATTATGAATATCTGTGGCTTTATGAGCAAAAACTGAATGCCCTTATAGAAAAATACAACCTCGATATCACAGCCGACGACGCGCTTCAAATGTTCTTTGCGGGACTTTACAAGGACACGGCGGATTGGTCTCTCGACACGCAAAGGCTTTATTACACAAGAGAAAAACTCGCCGAACTTATCACGGCGGACGACGACTTCATCTGCTTCCTTGACGCAAATGCGAATGAGGGCGTTATTAACATCTTCACAAACGGCAATGATACCGTAAAGATAAACGGCAAGATAGTGAACGGCGAAAACGGCAGATACAAAGTAAATGTTACGGTTGACGAAACGCTTTATCTTAACGAATTTACCGTTTCGGTCGGAAACAAAGAAAGAACGCTTTTCGTTTTTCCCGACAAACTGAATGCAGTGGAAACGCTTGTCACGGTTGACGGAAACGAAACGGCGATAGCGGCAGCGAACAAAAAAGCCGTTGTAACGGCAACGAACGGAGAAATCACGGCGCAACTGACTGAGAAAGGTAAGTATTTTGACATACCCGTTTCTGCAATGAACACGAATGTCGATCTTTCGGAATACACGCATATCCGAATGAGAATTTCACAGAACGGTTCAGAGATGACAGATGAACTTATCATCGGTTTCAGATCAAGTTTTTCGACATATGAACTGACGGTGGAAAAGACCGAATCGGGAACATATGTAGATATTCCGATGACGGAGACTTTCATCAACAATGCTCTGAAAAAGAAACCTCGGACAATAAGAATAACTCCCGCAATCGAAAAAGAGATGACAATAACGGTTTCTGATATCCAACTGATAAACAAAACCGCACAAGATCCTAAACTCAAAGAAAACGCAGGAATTAAATAAGACAGAATATCCCGACGCGAAAAAGCGTCGGGATATTCTGTCTTTGATTCGGAAAGACTATTTCAAATAAACGGATTCCGCATTCAGCAGAGCGGCTTCATCCTCGATGTGAGTGACAACGACGACAAGTTCGTTTTTTGCCTTTTCCCGCAATGCGGCTGCAAGCACGCGCCGATTTTCTTCATCAAGGCCGGTGAACGGTTCGTCGGCAAGAATAATATCGCTTTCGGGAGCCAACGCACGGGCGGCGGCAACTCGGCGGCACATACCCCCGCTCATTTCATCGGGGTAACGGTCGGCGTCGTTTTCAAGACCGAGAGAAGAAAGTACGGCAAGTGCCTTTTCTTTTGCTTCGGAAGTGTTTCCGAGCGCAAGCGCGACATTTTCTTTTGCTGTGCGCCAGGGAAGCAGTCTGTCTTCCTGAAAAATGAATGTAATGCGTTTGTTCTCAAAGCCCTCAAGACTTCCGTTTTTAGGCTTTTCAAGTCCCGCGATAAGACGCAGAACGGTTGTTTTTCCGAGACCGGAAGCGCCGAAAAGACAAACAACTCCTTTTTGCGGGAGCGAAAGAGAAAAGTCTTTCAACACGAGCTTATCACCATAAGAAAAGTCAATGTGTTTCAGTTCGTACATTCTTTTTCTTGCCCCCTTTCAGCAGCCGAAGCATAAGTTTTTCAAGCAACACGCTGATTATTATAACAACAACGGTATAAGCGATAACTTCCGCAGTTTCGAGATTGAGTTTTGACGAATAGAGTTCATCGCCTATCGAGCGGTCGGGACGGCAGATAACTTCCGCCGCGACACCTGATTTCCACGCGAAGCCGAGCGCCGTTCTGCACGCGCTGACGGCATAGGGTTTAACGGACGGGAGCCAGACTTCGGAAAACGTTCCGCGCCCTCCGAAACGGTATATTCGAGCAACTTCAAGCAGTTTGCGGTCGGTTTGGTTTATTCCCTCCGCAACATTTGCGCAAACGAGAGGCACGACCATCAAAAAAGAAATAAAGACGGGCAGCAGGTCGGTTTTTATCCACACAAGCGCAAGAATTATAAATGAGGCAACAGGCGCGGCTTTGACGATATGAAGTATCGGCGCAAGCAAAGTTTTTGCGATTTTGGAATTGTGCATAAGCACCGCAAGCAGACCTCCTACGCAGACACCTGAGAAAAAGCCCGCCGTTATACGTAAAAGAGAAAGTCCGGCCGCAAGCCAAAACTCGGAAGTTTTAATTTTTTCGAGAAGCGTTGCAAGGACTTTGAGCGGGGACGGCAACAGCAGTTCAAGCCCTATTGTATATGAAGCAAAAGCCCAAACGGCGATCCAGAAAACGAGGACCGCCGCAGAGAGAAATATTTTTTTAACCTTAGCCGACATACCAGAAACCGCTCTCGGGCATTGCTCCGCCGATACTTGTCGGGTCAAGTTCGAAAAGTGCCTTGAAATAATCGGTTATCGCCTTTTCGCATTCGGAGCCCGGAATAAACGTTATCGCACATTTCGGAATGGCTTTTTCGGCAACAGCCGCGGAGCCGACTATTTTATATGTTTCGCAAAGCGCCGCAACGCCTGACACGTCGGAATTTGCCCTTTCAACGCTTTCTTTGTATTCTTCAAGGAATTTGTCAACCGCGGCTTTATTATTTTCGACGTAATCTGCTTTTGCGATAACGCAGCCCATATAAACATTACCCTCTTTGCCGAGGTCTTTCCAAATATCGCCTATGCTTAAAGCGGCGCGAAGTCCCTCGACCTTTGCGCAGGCGGTGGTCAGAAACGGTTCGGGCACGAGCGCGACTTCGGCATCTCCCTTTGCAAGCAGAGATACAAGTTCGCTGTTTTCGGCAACGAATTTAAGTGTCACGTCACTATCGGGGTCAATGCCGTTCGCGGAAAGAACCGCACGAAGAACGTATTCGGGGTTTGCGCCCTCACCCGTGGAATAGATGGTTTTTCCTTTGAGGTCGGCAACGGTCTTTACAGAATCGCCCTTTTCGGCAATGTAAAGCACGCAGCCGGTGTTTATCGCAAGCATTTTGACGTTTCCGTTCAGTTTTGCGTAAAGTTTTGCCGCAAGGTTTGTGGGAACGGACGCAATGTTCATCTCTCCGTTTGCGAACCTGGAAACTATTTCGTCGGGAGAAGTCGCTACGGAAAAAGTATATTCGTTTGCGGTTTTCTTTTCGTCGCTTTGTCCCATAAGATACGCCATGCCGATACCCGTCGGCCCGGAGATGCACCCGATATTCATTTTCACACTCTCATAAGTCTCCGTCGTGGGTTCGGAAGCCGTGGAAGCCGTTGTGGGCTCATCGTTTTTCGCACACGCGGCAAAGAATGCTGCGCAAAGCGCGAAAACAAGCACAGCTGCAAGCAGTTTTTTGATTTTCATACATATCACTCCAAAATATATATTGTCTTTTTGTCACGACGAACGGCGCCGCTGCTTTCAAGTTCCGCAAGAGCGCGATAAAGTCCTGCGCGGCTCATGCCGAGAATAGACGCAAGGTCTTTGAGACTGAAATTCAGTTTATAAACGCCGTTGTTCGCTCTTTCGGAAAGAAAGCGCATAAGTATTTCGGCTTTGCTGCCGACCTCGCCGGGGCGCGTTTCGTAAAGCTGCCCTATCCGCTCACTCAGATACCGCAGAAAGCTCGCACTCGCCGACGAGTTTTTTTCCATAATTTCTATAACGGACTTATACGGAAGAAAAGCGGCGATGCATTTTGTATAAGCCACAAACGTCGCGTTGAAGCCTTTGTCTCCGCTGAAAAACATCTCCGCGCCGTAAACGTCACCTTTTTCAAGCGTCCGTATGCGGCTGCCGTCAACTCTCAAAGACACGGCTTTGCCGGAGATAAGAACGCCTATCCCTTTATTTTCATCGACGGTCGAATATATTTTTTCACCTTTTTCAAAGGTTTTCCCCTCAAATTCGACGTCCTCCGCTCGAACAGAGCCCCCTTTGAACAAAAAAAGTTTATTCAGAAGGTCTTCGGGTCTCATGCCAATATCCTCACATTCCGGCGCTTAAATACCCGAAAAGCCGAATGCGTCACTTTCCCGCCGATGCCCGAAGATAACATACGTCGAAAATGTTTTTACGCACAAAAGCGCGTCGCCGTTTTCTCTCAGAACAAAAAAACAGCGCCCGCCGCGATTTTTCAACGGAATCTTTCGGAACAGGCAACAAAAAGTCCGAAAGCAAAATCCGTCTTTCGAAAAATGACGTCGGGAGACCAAAATTCAGCAAACTCATGAAATAAACGCCATTGTTTATTTTATATGCTATTATATCAGATTTTCAGACTTTTTTCAATCCCTGTGATATGGTTTTTATGTTTTTATATATTTCAGTAGAAATCCTGCCACAATTCGACAAATCAAATTAAACATTTTTTTATACATACATTTCATAAATCAATTTTTTTTTCATTTTTCGGACAAAAACAACTGCCGAACAGGCGTCAGCCGTGCCGGTAAGATTCCGAACGGAAAGAGACAAAAAAGCAAAGTTTCAAAAAATTCGATTTTTGCGGTTGACAAAGAGGGCTGTATTTGGTATAATTAATCTGCCGCACGAATCAGGCAGGGGTTATTATGCCCCTACGCAAGACCCGGGGAGGCGCCTGTGCCGGCGAGACTTATTATAAGAGGTAAAAGTATGTACGCAGTAATCGTGACCGGCGGCAAGCAGTACAAAGTGTCCGAAGGAGACACTCTGTTCATCGAAAAGCTTGATGCCGAAGCAGGTTCCGAGGTAACCTTTGACAAAGTTCTTCTGGTTGCCGACGGTGAAAAAATCACGGCAGGCGCACCCTATGTTGAGGGCGCTACCGTAGAAGCCAAACTCGAAAAGAACGGAAAAGGCAAAAAGATCCGTGTTTTCAAGTACAAGGCAAAGAAAAACGAACGCAAAAAGATCGGCCACAGACAGCCTTATTCCAAGGTTACCGTGACCGCTGTTAAGTTCTAATCGAAGGGTGGAGGTGTTCTGAATGGCTCATAAGAAAGGTGTCGGTTCGACCAAAAACGGCAGAGATTCCGAGTCCAAACGTCTCGGTGCAAAAAAGGCTGACGGACAGTTTGCTCTTGCGGGCAATATTCTCGTAAGACAGAGAGGCACAAAGATCCATCCGGGTCTGAATGTCGGCAAGGGTTCCGATGACACTCTCTTTGCTCTCGTTGACGGCACGGTTAAATTCGAGCGCGTCGGCAAGGACAGAAAGAAAGTAAGCGTTTACGAAATCGAGCAATAAGATTTTGTAACGGACAAAAAGCAAACAAGAGATGCCTTACATAAAAGTAAAGCATCTCTGTTTTTTTAACGGCGGTCTGCTTGCGGGCGGAAATGTACCCGAACATGGAAAGGACTGCCCTATCGGAGGATTTTATATGTTTGCCGATCAAACAAAATTATATGTCAAAGCCGGCGACGGCGGCGACGGCGCGGTTGCGTTCCACCGTGAAAAATACGTTGCGGCGGGAGGTCCCGACGGCGGCGACGGCGGCAAGGGCGGCGATATCGTCTTTCAGGTTGACACAAACCTGAACACTCTTATCGAACTCCGCTACAAGCACAAATTCGTTGCGCAGAACGGCGAAAACGGCAAAGGCGGCAAGATGTTCGGGAAAAGCGGAGAAGACCGCATAATAAAAGTTCCGAGAGGAACTCTTATCAAAGACGCGCAGACGGGAAAAGTCATCAAGGACATGAGCGACGACGAACCGTTTGTATGCTGTCGCGGAGGCAAAGGCGGTTGGGGCAACAGACATTTTGCAACGCCGACAAGACAGTGCCCGCGCTTTGCAAAACCGGGAATACCGGGCGAAGAAAGAGAAATAATTCTTGAACTGAAACTCATTGCCGATATTGGGCTTATCGGTTTTCCGAACGTCGGAAAATCAACGCTGCTTTCCGTTGTGAGCGCGGCACGTCCGAAAATCGCAAACTATCACTTCACAACGCTTGCACCGAATCTCGGGGTGGTTCGTCTTGACGAGGAAAAAAGCTTCGTTATGGCGGATATTCCGGGCATTATAGAGGGCGCCGCGGAGGGCGCGGGTCTCGGACACGCCTTTTTGCGCCACATCGAAAGATGCCGTCTGCTTGTTCATATTGTGGACATTTCGGGCAGCGAGGGACGCGACCCCGTTGAAGATTTCAAAATAATCAACTCGGAGTTGAAGCGATTTTCAGAAAAACTTGCGGAGTGTCCGCAGGTAGTCGTTGGCAACAAGACAGACCTTGTGACGGATGAAAAGGTCAGAGAAGATTTCCGTGAATTTATCGTTTCGCAGGGCTTGGACTATTACGAAATGTCCGCCGCAACGCATACGGGAACAAAAGAACTGATGTATGCGCTTTACGAAAAAGTTTCGGCATTGCCCGCGGTAAGGGTCTACGAACCGGAAGCGGACGAGATAACGGAAGAAGACCTGAAAGAGCGCGACAACGCCGTAACGATAACAAAAGTCGGAGATATCTTCTGCGTGGAGGGCGACTGGCTTCGCCGCATAATGCGAGGGTGCAACTTCGACGATTACGAATCGCTTCAATATTTCCAGAGAGTGCTGAGAATATCGGGCGTTATCGAAAAACTCGTTGAGGCGGGAGTAAAAGAAAACGACACGGTAGATATTTACGGATTTGAATTCGATTTCGTTTATTGATTGATATGAAAAAGATATTCAAAACAGCGTGCATAGTCTTTGTCGGTGCAGCGGTAGTTGCTGCGGCGATATTTCTGATGTATAAACTTGCTTCAAGACAAAAATCCCTGCAAGCGGTCGCTTTCGTTTCTTCTTACGAAAACGTTACGGACGAGGACAGACTGACACAAGAGGCATATGCGACGTTGATGAACGCGGTCTTTGAAAAAATGAAAAAGACCGACGCGCCTGATGTGAATAAGGAAAAGCCCGACGTTTCGTTCGTCTGCCACGACGGAAACGGGGGAGACATAAAAAGTTACCGCGTTTTCCGAATAAGCGCAAGAAACAGGGATTATGTCATCTACTCGGCAGACGAGGACACGTTTTATAAAGTCGACACGGACACTTTGGACACATTTTTCGATATGCCGCCGATAAAAGAGGCGTGCCTTGACTCGGAAATTCCCCGTCTTATACTGAAAACGACGGTTTCCGAGGGAACGCGAACACTCGGCACGGCGACGGACGGAACATGGAATTACGCAAACGAAACGGGAGACTTCACAAACATTGCCGTTCCGAACACGTCGGCGGGAGATGTTGTCGAACTTGATTTCGGGCTTTACGACTTCTGTTTTATCTGCACAAAAACGCCGAATAAACTGACCGTTTACGCAAAAGACGAAGAAAGCGGTGAGCAGACCGAAAAAGAAATTTCGATAGGTGAAAAGCTGCCCGCACTCGAAAAGGGAAAAACCTATATGCTGACGGTCAAAGCGGAATGGACGGAAACAGAAAACCGCGATTATTTCGGAACCGTTTCATACGTTTTCAAGGTAAAAACAACGGAATAGTTGAGACTTGCCGAGAATTTCATAAAAACATAAAGCAGCGGCTTCGACTCAAAACGTCGGAGCCGTTTTTGTATAAGCAGAGTATGTTCGAAAAAACAAGTGAGACTTTTCGGAAATTGAAACGACAAAGAAGTGAGAGGGAAAAAATCCCCTTTCGGAAAGGAGAAAGTCAATGGACAACGGTGCTTGTAGCTACCGCCGTTTCCTTGACGGTGACGACAAAGGATTGGTTGAACTCGTCGGAGAGTACAAAGACGGGCTGATTCTTTTTCTGAACGGATATGTCAACAATATCTCCGTCGCGGAAGAACTGACGGAAGAAACTTTTTTCCGTCTGATAACAAAAAAACCGCGATATTCGGGAAAAAGCACTTTCAAATCATGGCTGTATGCAATAGGACGAAATACGGCGATAGATTATATACGACACCGTTCAAAAATGCACGATACGCCCTTTGACGATATGGAAAATCTGTTGAGCACGGAGTACGATCTCGAACACAGCTATATAAAGGAAGAAAGAAAAATAGTTGTTCACCGCGCACTTTCCAATCTTTCGGAAGATTACAGAACCGTGCTTTGGCTGGTGTTTTTCGAGGGCTTTTCCAACAAAGAAGCGGCGACCGCCATGAAAAAGAGTGACCGACAGATAAAAAATCTGCTCTACCGCGCGAAGCAATCTTTGAAGTCGTGTCTTGAAAAGGAGGGCTTTGTTTATGAAGAACCGTGATGAAATGGTAAACGATTTGCTCGAACGCAGAGACAAATACGTTGCCGAGCAAAAAAGAAAAAGAAACATTTTGGTGCGTTCGACCGCAGCCGCCGTTTGCGTATGTCTTGTCGCATCGGCGGGAGTGTGGATATGGCACAGCAAAACAAGAGACACCCCGACAGCGGGAACGGAACAGACAAAAACCGGGCGAGAAGTCGAGACCGTGCCGAACAACTCCGACCCGACAATATCTCTTGACGGTCTGCCGGGACAGGACATCGGGCACATCTATGCGCTGTATGACAAAGGCTATGACACGATAGAAAAACTTCTCAAAGTTTCGGATCTCATCGTGCGGGCAACGCCTGTTGCGATAGAAAGCAAATCGGCGGTCGGCTGTCATGTCGTTCTCCGTGTGGAAGACGCCGACAGGGACGGCATTACGGAAATCAGAGTGGTGCAGTTGAAAGACGAACACCTGCTCAAAATCGGAGAAGAAGTCGTACTTGTTCTGCAAAAAGACTTTAACAACGGTTATTATTTTGTTCCGGGCGGCGGAGACGGAATTTTCCGCACGGACGTGGAAAGCAGACAGATAAAAGGAAAATTGCTTGATTCCCTTGCGGAGAAAACGCATACGGACAAATCAAAACTGACGTTTAAAGATATTTTTGATTTGCTTGTAAAAAACAAATAAGACAAACAAAAAACACGGAGAGCCTTAAAAACGGTTCTCCGTGTTTTTAATTCGCAAGGGATCAAAAAATCTATAATATAAAGCCCGAATGTCTTAATTTTGTTTCAAACGTAAATTTTTTTACGGGTGTTTTGGTTATGTCTACAAAACTTTATTCAAGGTATTGATTTTATTTAGGTATTATAGTATAATATTATCGTTAAATAACACGGCGGCAGAGATCGCCGCGAAAGGGGACAAAATTTATTATGCAGTACACGACCGACAAGATCAGAAATATATGCCTTTTGGGACACGGCGGAGACGGAAAGTCCGCGCTTGCGGAAGCATTGCTTTATTTTACCGGCAGCACAGACAGACTCGGAACGGCGGCACAGGGAAATACGGTTTCCGACTTTGATCCCGAAGAGATAAAAAGACAGATTTCTATCTCGACGTCAGTTATCCCCGTTGAATGGAAAGGCAAAAAGATAAATTTACTTGACACTCCGGGTTATTTCGATTTTGAGGGCGAAGTTCTTCAAGCTGTCAGAATGGCAGAGACGGCGCTTGTTGTCGTTTCCGCAAAAGGCGGTATACACTTCGGAACGACCAAGGCAATAAACCTTGCAAAAAGCCTGAATATGCCCCAGCTTTTCTTTATCACGAGCATAGATGAAGAACACAGCGACTTCTACGGCGTGTTCGACGCGCTCAAACAAAGATACGGTAAGGGCGTTTGCGCCATATCCGTTCCCATCATTGAGAACGAAAAAGTTACGGGCTACGTTGACATCGTTGAGATGAAAGGAAAGAGAATAGTCAACAACAAAGTTGAGATTATAGACATTCCCGCGTCGTTGCAGGAAGAAATAGATATGCTTCGTCAACTGCTTATCGAATCCGTTGCGGAAGCGGACGACGATCTGATGGAAAAATTCTTTGCGGACGAACCGTTCACGGACGAGGAAATAATCCGCGGACTCAGCCACGGTATAGCGGGCAGAAAAGTGTTCCCCGTTCTCTGCGGCTCTTCGGCAACATTGTTCGGCATGGGTATTTTGCTTGATTTCATCGACAAATTCACGTCCGCGCCGAAACTCGACCCGAAAGGAGAGACCGAGCTTTACACTTTCAAAACCGTTGCCGACCCGTTCGTAGGAAAACTTTCGTATTTCAAAGTGCTTCAAGGCACTCTCAAAGCGGGAGACACTCTTCATAACCCGAGAAAAGACACGGATGAAAAGTTTGCGAGAATATTCACGGTAAAAGGAAAGGCGCAGACAGAAGTCAAAGAACTCGTTGCGGGAGACATAGGCGTTGTTGCAAAACTTGCTTCCGTTGCAACGGGCGACACGCTCGGCGCGGCAGATGTTGTTGTTCCGCCCGTTGAATATCCCGTTCCGAACCTGAAAATGTCGGTGTTCGCAGTTGCGAAAGGCGAAGAAGAAAAGATAGCGTCAGGCCTTGCGAAACTCCGCGAGGAAGACCCGACGTTTACATACAAGACCGACCCCGAAACGAAAGAATCCGTTATTTCGGCGCTCGGCGACACGCAGATAGACGTTATCATGTCGAAACTGAAAGCGAAATACGGTGTTTCCGTAGATCTCAGAACACCGAAAGTCGCTTACAGAGAAACCATAAGAAAGACTGTTACCCAGCAGGGCAAATATAAGAAACAGTCCGGCGGACACGGACAGTACGGCGACGTGCATATCAGATTTGAGCCGTACGACGGCATAGACCTTGTTTTCGGAGAAGAGATATTCGGCGGTTCCGTTCCGAAGAACTTCCACCCCGCAGTTGAAAAGGGGCTTCGTGAAAGCGCGCAAAAAGGCGTGCTTGCAGGCTATCCCGTTGTCGGGCTGAAAGCAACGCTTGTTGACGGTTCGTATCACGACGTTGACTCTTCGGAAATGTCGTTCAAACTTGCCGCCGGCGTGGCATACAAAGAGGGTCTGCCGAAAGCAAGTCCGGTCATCCTTGAACCTATCGGAAAACTGCTTGTTCATGTCCCCGACAGAATGATGGGCGACATCATCGGCGACATAACAAAGAGAAGAGGTCAGATAATCGGTATGACACCCATCGGAGACGAGGGGTATCAGGAGATCGAAGCGGAAGTGCCGATGGCTGAAATGATGACTTACGCCATAGATCTGCGCTCGATGACCAGAGGCAGAGGTACGTTTACTTTTGACTTCCTCAGATATGCGGACGCTCCCGCAAATGTGGCTGAAAAAGTTATCGCGGACGCAAAAGCGAAAGAGGAATAAAACAAAAATCAAACCGTGTCGAACGGCTCTTTCCGACAATTTCGATTTTTGACTTGACAAAGAGAGAAATTCGTGGTATACTGTTTATACGCCATAAGGGAAATCCCGTTCGGACAGTAACCGAAATGACGCATTAAAAAGCATTTTCTCACTCTTTTACATAATATACTCCATTCGGCGCGCGGTGACTCCAACACCGTTCGTCGGGCAAAAAGCAGACGGCTTATAACCGTCTGCTTTTTGCTGTTTGTTTTATCTTTTACAAATCTGCTCGCACTGTCGAGATTCTTCGCTGTATCGCAAGAGGAAAAACCTCGACTGTGTTTTTCCCCTTATCAAAAAGAAAAAGAACCGCAAAATCTGCGGTTCTTATAGTATATTCAACAAGAAGCTTTCGCGGGAATAAGCAACTATTCATGCTACAACCGACATTTTTATTCGTGCTTTTTCCACAATAATGACGCAACTATCAGAACACAGCCGATAATGGCAAAAGCGACACCGACGATTATCAATGCGCTGTCAAAAGATTGCAAAGGAAAGAGTTTTTCCATAACCGAAAATCCGATAAAGTCCATAAAATACAGAAAAAATACAACTGTGCAGATGACGCCGAAGCACATCAAAATTATTCCGAGTGCAAGCATACACCTACACCTCCCTCTTGAATTATTCCCCTTAATTTCCCTAATGACAAAATAAGTATACCACAAGTTTTCAAAAAAGTCAATATTAAAAACGAAAAAATTTCATTTTTGCAAAAAGGCTTGAAAAACACCGTTTTTTCTGCTATAATATACTGCGTCAACATAATATCGAAAACGAGGAGGTGAGAAAAGTGACGATACTCAGCGCAAACGGATTGAAAAAAGCTTACGGAACCGATGTTATAATCGAAGACGTGACGTTCAAAGTCGATGCAAAGGACAAAGTGGGAATAGTAGGTGTAAACGGCGCGGGCAAAACAACGCTTTTCCGACTTCTTTCGGGAGAAGAAACAGCGGACGAGGGAACTGTTTTTGCGGAAAAAGGGCTTGAAGTTTCATATATGAAACAGCACACGGACGCCGTAACGGACGACCGAACCGCGTTTGAAGAAGTTCTCGACGCTTTTTCGGACGTTATTGCGGCGGAAGAAGAACTCGAAAAAATCAATGCGGAACTGACGAACTCTTCCGACCCTACGCTTATAAAAAGACAGGCGCAGTTGACGGAATTTTTTGCATACAGAGGCGGTGCGACATACCGTTCGAGGGCGCGCTCGGCGCTGCTGGGGCTCGGCATTCCCGAAGAGGAACATAATCTTTCGATGTCCGCACTCAGCGGCGGTCACAGAACAAGGGTCTTGCTGGCAAAACTGCTGCTCAAAGACAGCCGACTGCTCATGCTTGACGAGCCGACAAACCACTTGGATACCGACGCGACCGCATGGCTTGAAGATTTTCTTTCGGAGTACCGCGGGGCGGTCATGCTTGTTTCGCACGACAGATATTTTCTTGACCGCGTATGCACAAGGATTTTTGAAGTCGAAAACAAACATCTGACCTGCTATGACGGAAATTTCACGGCATATCGCGAAAAGAAACGATTTGACAGAATCACGGCGGAGCGCGAATACGAAAAAAAGACCCGTGAAATAAAACGCATAGAGGGCATAATCGAACAGCAAAAGCGCTTCAATCAGGAGCGAAATTATATAACAATAAAAAGCAAGCAAAAGCAGATAGACCGCATAGCGGCAACCGTTGAGGAAGTTGCAAAAGACCCCGCATCGGTTCATTTTTCATTCAAATGCTGCGGAGAAAGCGCAGGAGAAGTCGTTAAAATGAACGGCGTTAAAGCGGCGTTCGGAGACCGCGTTCTTTTCTCGGATGCGGAAATGCTGTTGAAACGCGGAGACAAGGCGTTCATCGTCGGACCGAACGGGTGCGGAAAAACAACGCTTTTGCGTATTTTGCTCGGTAAACTTAAACCTGCCGCAGGCAGAATAGAAATAGGCAATCGCGTCAAGATTGCATACTACGATCAACAGCAGTCCGATCTGCACGACGAAAAAACGGTCTTTGAAGAGATCTCGGACGCTTATCCGCAGATGACAAATACGGAAATACGTTCGGCACTCGGCGCGTTTCTTTTCAAAAACGACGATGTTTTCAAATTGATAGAATCTCTCTCGGGCGGCGAAAAAGCAAGGGTAAGCCTGCTGAAACTCATTCTTTCGCCCTCAAACCTGCTCATTCTCGACGAGCCGACGAACCACCTCGACATTGAATCGAAAGAGGTTCTCGAAAGAGCGATAGCGGAATACGACGGAACGCTTTTGATGGTCAGCCATGACAGATATTTTATCAACAAACTTGCAACGCGTATCTTTGAACTGACGCCGAATGGACTTGCGACTTTCGAGGGCGGATATTCGTATTATCTGGAAAAGAAAGCGCAGCGGCTGAATGCGGCGGCGAAAAAAGAGAAAAACGAAGCGGCGGCACAGGAACACAAAGCCGAAAAAACCGACCGCGCGGAGTTGCGCAAACAGCGGGCGAAACTCGGGCAGATAGAACGCGATATAGAAAAAGCGGAAGCGCGGAAAAAAGAGATAGAAAAGCTTCTTTCCATGCCCGAAAACGCGGCGGACTATAAAAAACTGCAAGAACTGACGGAAGAAAACGACCGACTTGACGAAAGTCTTGCTGCTCTCTACGAAGCGTGGGGACAGCTTTCGGAATAAGACAAAAAAATAAGAGAGCATACAAGCCGATAAATCGGAATGCTCTCTTTGTTTTTATATATGAAATTTGACAGCCCGAAAAATTATTTGGAAGAGGACTCGGGAACGGTCGTTGACGCTGTCGCAGAAATCTTTTTGCCAAGGTCTTTATACTTGCCTATCAGTTCTTCACAGCGGGAAATAAGGCTTTCACAGACGTTTTTTTCAATCTGTTTGTCTATATAGGAATTTATCTCCGTTGCAAGAGTGTTTGCGGAAACGGCAAGCGTATTGAATTCGTCGTAAAGCGTCGCGTCCGAATTTTGCGAAGCCGTAAGGGATTCCGAAACCTCGTTTGAAACGTTTTTCAACTCATCGTATTTTTCCGAAAGCACGGAAAGTCTTTCCGATGAGGCGTAATTCGAAACGGGGGCACAACCCGCAAAAAGACATATGGCAATAAGTAAAAGAACAGGCAAAACAAACTTTTTTTTCATAATTTTCTCCGTAATTGCGGAAAAAGCGATTCCGCAGTTATTGAAAGAACCTCTCGGACACTTCCGAAAATATTTTAACATATCGCCGAAATTATTGCAATACCTCTTCGGTAAAAATTTCCGTCAACCGAAAAAAAACTTTTTGCGGCAGGTAATCAGAGATAAGAAAAATCGTTTTTGGAACTATTGCTTTTATATGTTTCAGGCTCTTTTACGGTTTGTTTTTTGAAATTCTAATCGGAACGCCACAATGCGATACGGTCGGTATCGTTCAGGAATTTGAGATAGATCATCGTCAACGGCACAACGAACATTCCGAGAACGCCGAAAAGTTTCAGTCCCGCATACATCAGAACAAGCGAAAGCAACGGCGAAAGCCCGAGACGACTTCCCACGATACGGGGTTCTATGACTTCACGAACGACGGATATTACCGCGCAAAGGGCAAGTATTCCCGTCCCGAGCGCGTAATTTGCTTTGATTACCTCGATTATCCCCCACGGAATGAGTATTGTTCCCGTTCCGATTATCGGAAGAATGTCGAGAACGGCGACGATGAGCGCGATAAGAACGGCATAATCGACGCGGAGCAAAAGAAGCCCAAGCAAGAGTTCACCGAACGTTATCGCCATTATCAGCATATAGGCAAGCAAAAGATGAAGCAGTTTTCCCGAAAAAAATTCTTTTGTTTCGATATAATCGAAGCGTCTGTTTTTCGGAACGAGCCGCGAAAGCGTTTTTTTTATCTTCGGCAGGTCTGCGGCAAAAAAATACGATGACATAACAGCCGCCACAAAAAACAAAAGCAGTTCGGGAACTTTTACAAGTACATCGACCGCCGTTCCGAGAAGCGACGAAGCCGCACCTACGGCACCGGTTATCCCCTGCTCAAAAAACGACGAAAACATATTTTCGACGTCCTCGGCACGGACGGCATTTCCGAAAAAGCCCGAAACCGTTTCGGAGAGCGTTTTCAGGTCTATCGAAGAAATAAATTCGAGCAAATTTTTTGCCTGAACGTAAACGGCCTGTCCGAGTTTGAAAAGAAGAAATCCCGCCGCCGCCCAGATAACCAAAAGCAATACGGCGCAGACAAACCCGCGTTTCATTCGGGTCTTTCGGACGAGAAATTCGATGAGCGGATTCAGCGCAAGCGCAAGCACAAGCCCGATAAGGAAAGGAACCGTCCATGCGAAAGCCCACTTGAAAAAGGCGTAATACAAAACGATTATCACGCCGAAATAGAGAAGCCCGACAAGCCTGTTTTTTTTCGTTTCCGTGTCAGACACGCCCGTAAGCCTCCCGTTTTTTACATATTTTAGGTTTTAGCGCTTTTTTCTCTTGACTAATTACTCTTCTTGTTGTATAATATATTCAGAAAAATAGCGGTTTATACCGCAGGCTGATGATATTCAAACATAAGGCTAAAAAACATTTTATCATATACGGAGGATTTTCCAATGCCTGTAGCAACCTATGAACAGTATTGCAAAATGATGGACACCGCCTATGCGAACCACTATGCATTCCCCGCGATCAACGTTTTCGATATGGAATCGATCAACGGCGTTCTCGCAGGACTTGCGGAGGCTCATTCCGACGGTATCATTCAGATGTCTTTCGGCGGCGCGCAGCACGCGTCCGGCACATTGAAAGATATGTATCTCGGAGCGCTTGCGCTTGCGAACCACGTTCACCTTATGGCGGAGAAATACAACATCTTTGTTGCGCTTCATACCGACCATTGCCAGAACGACAAAGTTGACACTTTTATGATTCCCCTTATCGAAGAGACAGAAAGACGCCGTGCGGCAGGTCTTCCAAACCTCTTCAACTCCCATATGTTCGACGGCTCTGCGCTTCCCCACAAGGAAAACGTCAAGATAGCAAAAGGTCTTCTCGAAAGATGCGCGAAATCTCAGCTCGTTCTTGAAGTTGAGGCAGGCGTTGTCGGCGGCGAAGAAGACGGCGTTACCGGCGAAGCGGGTGCAAAACTTTACACCACGCCCGAAGATATGCTCCTTGTTGAAAACGAACTCAGCGGTATCGGCAGATACACGCTTGCCGCAACGTTCGGCAACGTTCACGGCGTTTACAAGCCGGGCAACGTAAAACTCAGACCGAAGGTTCTTAAAGAAGGTCAGGACGCCATCAAAGCGGAAAAAGGTCCCGACGCACACTTCAACTTCGTATTCCACGGCGGTTCGGGTTCGACCCACGAAGAAATTCAGGAAACGCTTCAATACGGCGTTATCAAAATGAACATCGACACCGACACGCAGTATGCGTTCTCCCGTCCCGTTGCGGATCACGTCTTCAAGAACTATGACGGAATCCTTAAAATCGACGGTGAAGTCGGCGTTAAAAAGGTTTACGATCCCCGTTCCTACCTCAAAAAGGGTTCGGCGGGCGTTTCCGCAAGAGTTGTTGAAGCCTGCAAAGACCTCAACTCTTTCGGCAAATCCATCTATTAAACCACAAAGCAAAAATATTGCCCGCGGCGTACGCCGCGGGCAATATTTTTTTGAACTTTTCGAAAAAACGTGTCACAAACTCATTTCTGAAACGTTATATAAAGTGAAAGGGCTATATAGTCTCAAAAAATTCAGGAGGTTTTGATATGAAAAAAGTAATTTCTCTTATTATCGTTCTTTTTATTTCCGTTTCTTCGCTCTCATTGACAATGACAGCCGCAAAAGAAACCGGGGATTTTGTATGCGGTATATGGAAATACAGCGTATACCCCGATCATGTTACAATCACGGGCGTTACCACACCTGTTTCGGGAAAGATAGAAATTCCCGCCGAGCTTGACGGACATAAGATAGACTATGTCACAATCAACGATTTCAAAAAAAATGATCAGATAACCGAAGCCGTAATCGGTGAGGGAATCGAATACATCGCAAGCAGCATATTCACCGGTTGTAAGAACCTGAAAAAAGTCACTCTCCCCTCAACATTAGAAAGTATATCGTGCGATGCTTTTCTGAACTGTATATCCCTGACGGACATAAATATTCCCGACAGTCTTATTTACGTCGAACCGGATCTGTTTTCAGGCTGCACGGCACTTAAAGAAATCAAACTTCCTGAAACTTGGAGCGAAGTGAACATGCGTTTGTTCAAAGGATGTACATCGCTTGAAACAATAACCATCCCAAGTAAGGTAAGAAGTATAGCTTCTTCCGCTTTTGAAGGCTGCACTTCGTTGAAAAACGTATATCTTTCAGACGGTTTGAAAGAAATAAAAAGAGAGGCATTCAAAGATTGTACAAGCCTAAAACAGATAACCGTTCCTTCAACCGTGGAAGAGATAGGCAACAATGCTTTTGAGGGTTGTTCATCGCTGACCGACATCACTCTTTGCACAGGGTTAAAGAACATTTATCAATATGCATTTAAAGACTGCACCTCCTTGCAGGAAATAAAAATCCCGTCAACGGTAAAAGTCATTGACAACTATATATTCGACGGTTGTACGAATCTTGAAAAAATCACCCTCACTGAAGGCGTTTTAGGTATTGGATATTCCTCTTTCAAAAATCTTACTTCTCTGAAAAGTTTTACCGTTCCTGTAAGCCTGGACTTTGAGCAAAAAACAATCTATCCGTTCGACGGCTGCACAGGGCTGACCGAAGTCAAATTTGCAAAAGGACGAAAGGTCATACCGGGTGGAATATTCCGCATAATCGATTCCAATATAAAAAGAATTATTATTCCCGACACCGTAACATCAATAGAAGACAACGCCTTTGAATTCAGCAAAATCGAAAACATTGCCATTCCGAAGAGCGTAACAAGAATATCCGGTGCATTTGCGCATTGTGAGAATCTGAAAACAGTCAAACTTCCGCACAACTTGGAAGACCTCGGAATAAACGCATTTTGGCAATGTGAAAAACTCGAAAACATAGCGCTGACCCCGAAAATGTCTACGCTTGGACAGGCTACTTTTTACTATTGTACACAGCTGAAAAAGGTTCTTATCCCCGACAGCATAGAATCAATCGAAGACGATGCTTTCAGTTGGTGCAACAACCTTAAAAGCATATACATACCGGAAAGCGTAAAGACTATATCCCCGGAGATTTTCTCTTACTGCAAAAGTACTACGATATACGGAACAAAGGGTTCTGCCGCACAGAAATATGCGAAATCGGCAGGATTTACATTTGTTGAAGTCAAGAAATATACGGATTCGGCAAGCGGAGTTTCTGTTTACGCAAATGTTCCTACAGGTTCGGAACTGAAAGTTTCTCTGCAAAGCAGTAGCGAAAACCGTGTAGTATATGATATTTTCTTCATTAAAAACGGGGTAAAGATCAATCCCAAAGGCATTGCACGAATATATCTTCCGACACCTACGATTTCCAAAACTGCGGACAGGGAAGTTTACGCAATAAAAAACAATATGGAAACAGCGAACCTTGATTCCTACTATCAGGACAATTATTCTGTCTTTGAAACAACTTCGCTCGGAGAATTCTCTGTAAAACGCCTTATTTGCGGAGATGCAAACGGAGACTGCAATGTAGACATAACAGACGCAATGCTTCTTTTCTACCATGTGGCGAAGAAAAATTCTTTGGATTTTGACACAGCAACATTGTGTGACACAAATGATGATAGCGAAATTGATATATCGGATGCTATGACGGTATTCTATTATGTCGCAAAAAAGATTGATAAAATAAAATAACAGGACATATCAAAAAGCCCGCGGCGTACGCCGCGGGCTTTTTGTATCTTA
>ERZ780157.77-NODE-77-length-133058-cov-6.040608_pt1 | contig 133058 bp, 113 predicted proteins | sample MGYA00511169_ERZ780157 | MGnify/ENA primary metagenome ERZ780157 (study PRJEB29588, sample SAMEA1965149) | human gut metagenome | biome: human gut; feature: human-associated habitat; material: faeces | place: Denmark | collected 2008/2010 ...
AATATAATTATAAATATTTCTATATTTGCATAGCTAACATCAAATTATTATGAAAAAAATTATTCAAGAGTTCAAGGCATTCGCTATGCGTGGAAATGTCGTTGATATGGCTGTCGGTGTGATTATCGGTGGTGCATTCGGTAAAATTGTATCATCGCTGGTCGCCGATATTATCATGCCGTTGATCGGAGTGCTGATCGGAGGTGTGAATTTCAAGGATTTGAAGTGGACATTTCATTCTCCTTCTATCGGTGAAGGGATTCCTGCACAGGAGGTTACCGTAAATTACGGCAATTTTATACAAGTAACGTTCGATTTCCTGATTATTGCGTTTTCCATATTCCTTTTTGTGAAACTCATCAGTCGCTTCTCTCGTAAAAAAGCCGAAGAAGAGGCAGCCAAACCAGCCCCGGCTGTTCCCGAAGATGTGAAATTATTGCAGGAAATACGAGATCTCCTAAAACAGAATAACGAGAAATAATATCCCTCCTTCCACGAAAAAAATGAAGAGGAAAATTTCGACGTATATTCTTTGTTATCGGAATAAATGATTATCTTTGGAGGAAAATAGAAATGGTATGAATGCAGCACGAGAATCGATTTTGAAACTAATTACAGAGGCATTCTGCGAAACGATAGAAAAGGTAAAAAACGATGATGTATTTTCTTTGACAGATATGTACGTGGGGTTTAAGCCCGAAGATCTGTCGCTGTCGTTTTTTGACGATAATGATGTTTTATTGTTGCAGATAACCCTCGACGGGTGTGAATACCTTAAAGAAAATTCCGAAGAATTATCGTCGGAGTTGATTTCGTTGCTGCGTCAGGCATTGGATTCTCCCGAAGTAAGCGCAGCATTCGGTTCGCTCGATACGGTAGCGCCAGTCTCTGTTATTTGGGTAACGGAAGACAAAGAAACACTGTGTGAGTTGAAGACATTCGATAACGAAATGGTATTTCTCGAAGATGATTTTTTGAAAAAAATGGGGCAGGAGTTGGACGAATTTTTTGAAAAACTGATGTCCGACATTAAATAGCAGGAAAAGAGAAAGGGATTGCCTTTGCAATCCCTTTCTTGTTTGAAATTTCCCCCGTGCTTCTTTTTTATTTTAGAAGCTGAAAAAGCCTAATGGCTGTTTATTGCTGACATACCATTCGCCATCTTGTTCATCACAATAAATGTGATGCTCACAGGCAAGCCAGCCGATAGCTGCAAAGAAGTCTTTGTCCGACAATGAAAGCAGCTTTTTTACTTGGTTGGTCGTAATGGAATATGTTCCTTCCAGAATATGCCATACACGACTTGCATTTACTGCAATATCCAACGTTTTCATAATGTTGGGATTAAATTTCGTTCTAAATATAGGGATTGAAGATTACAAATCAAAATATTTATGGCTTATTTTTTGTTCAGATAGTCGGTTCTGACGTTTTTTTAAGATATGATTGTTTTTTAAGCGTAAATTATCCCCTTAAAAATAGTGTTTCGGAAGAAGACGCTTTCAATTAGGTTGTCCGAGTACAATAAAGTTTCGGCAAAAAGCCAGTATAAGAGAAGGATAATAGCCAAAAATACGGCTATACCCGTTCCTATTTTTTTTATGTTGGGAGACATAGATTTTGTTTGTATGGTTATTTTCTTATAACATACAGCGATGAAGAAATGTTCTTATGTCTTTGTATTATTTATTCCATATTTCCCAACTGGCGTAGGCTTGTAGCAGAAGCATTTCCAATCCGTTTTTTATGATAGCTCCTCGGTGGGCGCATTTTTCCAGAAAAAGAGTCGTTTCGGGATTGTAAACCAAGTCATAAGCCAGATGCAGCGGAGTTATGTATGAGTAAGGAATATCCGGACAAGTTTCGGTTTGTGGATACATACCCAGAGGAGTAGTGTTCACGATGATTTTGTACTCGTCGAGAATTTCGGATGTAAGGTCGTCATAACAAAAAATTCCTTCTTGGGCGGTTCGCGATACCAGCTGGGGGGTGATGCCCAAAGAAAGTAATCCGTACCATACGGCTTTTGACGCACCGCCCGTTCCCAAAATAAGAGCCTTTTGGTGATGGTCTTTGATATAGGGTCTGATCGAATCGGTAAATCCTATGATATCCGAATTATATCCTTTCAAAATGAGTTTGCCTTTTTCCCGAATAAATTTTACTACGTTTACGGCTCCGATCATTTGAGCGGTACCGTCCATTTCGTCGAGATAGGGGATAATACTTTCTTTGTATGGTATCGTAACATTTAATCCGCATAACTCGGGAGTCTCTTCTACGACCAGTCGTATATCTTCTATACGATCTATTTCGAAGTTTCTGTATTCGGCGGCTATCTTTTCGTTTGTAAATTTTTCGTTGAAAAAATTTCGAGAAAACGAATGGGAAAGCCGGTATCCCACAAGTCCGTACACCTGATTGATTGTCTCCATGTTTATCCTTTGTATTTGGCTGTTTTCAAAATATTCATTTCATTGTTTTCTTTCCACAAGTCAGGCAACTCATTACCTGTTTGTCGCATATATTCCGATACAATGCGCCAACCGATATATCGGCCGGCTTGTCCCGGAGATTGCTGTGTAAACGGTGCAGTAAACGGAGCAGGTGAGAGATATTTACTTATCAGAAAACGATCGGTCGAATAAAGGTCTTTTTGTTTTAAGAGGGTATTCCACATGATTGGTTCGTTTTCTTGGCACCATTGCAGCTGTTCTTTTGTGTAACCGAACAAGAATTCCGGCGCTACGTCAGGAAGTATCTGTTGCAGACAACAAATGATTTTGCCCTCGTATATCATTTCTCCCAACAATGTCACGTCTGCTTTGTCAGGGATTGGGTGTCTGGTATAGAGTATGACCCTCAGGACATCGGGGACGATATAGACTTTTTCTTTGCGTTGCAGTTGGTAGGGATTGAATATGGAATGATACGGCACGAAACCGCTTCCCAAATAATGATCGATTGATATGGATAGGATGGTATCGATGTTGACGATTTGTTGTTGCAACCCCGATATATGGCAATATAGTTGAGTGGGAAGTGTATCGTCCGGCATTAGTTTTTTATAACGGGAAAAGGCTTCAGAAAGCTCTTTTTCGATTTCGCTTGTATCGAGAAACAAACTATCTGCTGCCCGATATAATATTTGCATATCGGCTTGGGAAAGCCGTTGTATAAGCGCATCTTTTTCCGAAGAGTCGTTTGGAGAAAGATGCAAAATTTCTGAAACATATAACGGGTGGAATATTGAATACCGGTCGAGAAAGTTTTTCTCTGTGTTTGTATCGTTCGTTTGTATAAATGCCGTTAGGTCCCGATCGTATCGTGTCAAGGAAATTGATTCTGCCGCATCTTTCTTGTCGGAGCAACAAGCACCGAATAATCCGATAAGAATGAGAAAAACCGCAATACGTGCCATACCGAATCTGTTCAACGAAGATGTTTTACAACAAAGATAACGTATACTGCGGGTATAAGCAAGTGTTTTGATGTTTCCCTGGAATATTATTTCTATTACGAGATGGGTTGAATAGATGCTTTCGGAGAAACAATAGGTTGTTGTTTAGAGGTTATTTTGTTTTTCTCTTTCTTTTGTTATTTCTTTTTGCTCCTTTTTTAATTGTGTTTGAGCCTTTTTTAATCGGACTTGTTCTTTTGTCAACTTTTCTTTTTCTACACGCAATTGTTTTTGACGTTTTTTATGGGTGATGCGCTGATTCTTTCGGGAATTTTTTATTTTACCCTGTTCTCTTTGTATTTCTTCTAAGGATTTGGGGGTACTATCGTTGTTCAAGAGAGTGTGTCGAGGCATTATTTGCATCTGTGAATGATGTAGGACATACTTATTGCTTTGGGTTGTCTGGCTGACAAATAAAGTGAAAGTAATAAAGACGGGTATTAAAATTTTGTTGCTCATGATAGGCTCTATATTATGTATTGTTTGGTAAGATATGTTTTGCATACAAAGATACGTAAAAAACATATTGAGGCAAAGTGTCGCATATATATAGTGGAATAATATATTTTACGTTTTAAAAAGTAATGTCTTCTTATTTTTTGCTATCTTTGCCGCATAAGGTGAGAATTTTGCTCGGAAAAGGTTTTGCTCATTGGTATAACGCATGAAAAATACTATATATATATATATTGTAGCGTTTATTTCTGCCCTGTTTTTTACGGTAGAGATCGAGGCAAAAGATAAATTTGTCGTCGTTATCGATGCCGGACACGGTGGCAATGATCCCGGTGCCGTTGCAAACCGATTGCAAGAAAAGAATATCAATCTCGACATAGCATTGAAGTTGGGTAAAATGATACAACGGAATTGTTCCGATACGAAGGTGATATACACTCGTAGCAAAGATGTTTTTGTAACATTAAAAGGACGCACCGAAATCGGAAACAAAGCCAAAGCCGACCTTTTTATTTCCATACATACCAATTCTGCAAAAAGTACTTCTGCAAAAGGTACGGAAACCTATATATACGGTTTGGAACAGACCGGCATAAATATGGAGGTCGCTAAGCGGGAAAATTCGGTAATTCTCTTGGAGGAAGATTATTCTGCGACTTATCAAGGATATGATCCCAATTCGGTCGAGTCGTTTATTATGTTCGATTTTCAGCAAAATAAGTATTTCGAGCAGAGTATTCATTTTGCATCGATGGTACAGGAGCAATTTCGGGTTTTGGCCAAGCGGCCCGATCGCAGTGTCCGTCAGCAAAATTTGTTGGTGCTCCGTCTTTCGGCGATGCCCAGTATATTGGTGGAAGTTGGATATATCAGTAATCCGTCCGACGCAGCGTTTCTCGGTAAAGATGCCAATCGAACAAAATTGGCAGAATCGATATATCGGGCATTTATCGCGTATAAAGACGAGTGGAATCGAAAAAATCTGTCCGAACATGTCGAGCGTAAGGCTACGGTATCTTCATCGGAAGTGGTATATAAGGTGCAGTTGTTGACCTCGAAAAAGAAACTTTCGTCTAAGGATCCTTGTTTCAAAGGACTATCGCCGATTTCTTACTATGAGGAAAACGGGTGGTATAAATATACCTATGGAGAATCGACCCGGAGAGAGGCATTGTCGAGGAAACTTGCCGAAGCCAAGCGTTATTTTAAAGATGCATATATCGTTTCTTTTAAAAACGGGAAAAAACTTAAATAATCAAGATACTTCAATAATTTAGATATGAAAAAATATTTCTCGAAAGAGGTAAAGATTGCCATTTCGGTTATCGTAAGTGCCGTCATACTTTATTTCGGCATCGAATTTCTGAAAGGTATCAACCTGATGCATCCATCCAATTATTATTATATCCGATATGACAATGTGGCAGGGCTTACTGTATCTACACCTGTTACGGTCGATGGATTTAAAGTGGGGCTTGTGCGTAGCATAGAGTATGATTATGATGCTTACAATGGTGCCGTGGTGGAGGTGATGCTCGATAAGAAATTGAAAGTTCCCGAAGGTAGCAAAGCCGTGCTTCAAGCCGATTTATTGGGTACGGTAACTCTGACGTTGCAGTTGAATAAGTATGTTTCGACCTTTTATTCTCCCGGAGATTATTTGGTGGGAGAATCCGATGCCGGACTTATGGGGAGTGTAGAAGAAGAACTGTTGCCGTCTTTGGCAGCGATGATTCCCAAGATAGATAGTGTTCTCGATGGCTTGAATACGATCGTTAGGTCTCAGGAGTTGAATACAACACTTGTGAATGTTGCCCAAATATCGGACGACCTACGTACCGCATCGCATCATTTGTCGTTGTTGCTTGCCGATTCTGTTCCGGCTATCGTTTCGGACGTGAAGCGTATAACGAGTCATATCGATGTGTTTACCGCCGAACTTTCCCAAGCGAATATCCGACAGACAATCGAGCATATCGACGAAGTTGTCGTGTCGGTCGATACTCTTATGGCGAAATTGCAACAACCCGATAATACGGTTGGGGCGTTGCTTTCCGACCGTCGGTTATACGAGTCGTTGAATGCGACAGTAATGAGCGCCGATTCGTTGTTGATCGATTTGAGACTCAATCCCAAACGCTATGTCCATTTTTCGCTTTTCGGCGGAAAGAAATGATATTTTCCATTGTTTGGAATGATTCTAAATAATGAAGATGTGTGATGATTTTTCATCACTTGTAAAAAACGCCTTGTATCAAGGCGTTTTTTATCTGTCAAACATTGATTCAGATACGGTGCTTGGAAGTTGGTGGATTCTTATATTGTTGTAAATCAGATCGATGACAATATTTCTATTGGGCCTTTTTGTGTGAAAAACAGTAAAATATAATAGGTTAACTTCCAAGCTGTTGTAACGTTTTTGGAATGCACAATAAAAAAGCGATTTTATTTTTCGGAAAAAGATTTGGATCTTTGTATTTGACTTCTACGATAGAATTTTGTTATAAAAATGAGTATAGATTACGTCTCTTTGTGGGACCGCTGTCTCTCTATCATCAGAGATAATGTTTCGGAAGAACATTACAAGACATGGTTCGAACCGATGCGTGCCGTGAGGTATTCTGATAATGAGTTGACAGTACAAGTTCCGACCCAATTTTTTTATGAGTATCTTGAAGAACATTTTGCCGATATTCTTCAACGTACGTTATTGCGTGTTTTCGGTTCGGGAATACAACTGATGTATAGCATATCGGTTGTAAAAGAACCCAAAGAGACCATTGACTTGCCGGGTGGTGGTACCGGTTCGCCGAAATCGTCGAAAGGGGTTACAGAGCCTACTGAGATAGCGGATCCTTTTAAACAACCTGTTTATAAAGAACTCGATTCGCAATTGAATCCGTATTATAGTTTCGATAATTATTTCTCGGGGTCGAGTAATGTTTTGGCTCGTTCTGCGGGAGAGACGGTAGCTCAAAATCCCGGTAAAACGGCATTTAACCCTTTGTTTCTTTATGGAGAATCGGGTGTAGGTAAAACTCATCTTGTGCAGGCTATCGGAGCGAAAGCTAAGGCTGTAAATCCGAAGGCCCGAGTATTATATCTGTCTTCGCATCTTTTTCAAGTGCAATATACCAATGCCGTGCGTAGTAACTCCGTCAATGATTTTATCAATTTTTACCAAAGCATTGATGTATTGCTCATTGACGATATACAGGATTTGGTTGGGAAAACGGCTACGCAGAATACATTTTTCCATATCTTCAATCACCTTCATCAGACGGGAAAGCAATTGGTATTGACATCCGATCGTCCTCCCGTTTCGCTCGAAGGTATGGAAGAACGTCTTTTGACTCGTTTCAAGTGGGGACTTTCGGCCGAGGTCGAGCGGCCCGATTATGATTTACGGAAAAATATTTTGCTGAACAAGTTGAAAAAAGACGGAATCGTGATTGCCCCCGATGTCGTGGATTTCATAGCTCGGAATGTATCGAATAGCATTCGGGAGTTGGAGGGTATCATTGTTTCGTTGATGGCTCGCTCGATTATCTTGAAAAAAGAAATATCGGTGGAGATGGCCGAGTGTGTATTGGCTTCCAGTATTCAGTTGAAGAAGAAACAGATTACCATAGAACTTATTCAGCAAAAAGTTTGCGATTATTACAATATGGACGTAAAGTTGTTGCAGTCCAAAACTCGTAAACGTGAAATTGCTTTGGCGCGGCAAATATCGATGTATTTGGCTAAAAAATATACCGAATATCCTCTTTCCCATATAGGTAGTCGTTTAGGTGGGAAAGATCATGCCACAGTGCATTATGCTTGTAAGATGATATCTCAACAGGTGGAAATAGATAAGTCTTTACGGGCTCAGGTCGATGAAATAGAACAGTCTTTGAAATCATAGGTGATTTTAGTATATAGAGAAAGGGGCACTGAATATTCAGTGCCCCTTTCTCTATATACTAAAATTTAAATCCCTGCTCTTTGATGACTTTCAAGAAAACGTCAGAGAAGTGTTCGTTGTTTGTACGTGTGTATCGTACATCTGTGAATACTTGGGCCAAAGTCTCTTTTTTATTTTCGGCTACAAAACCCTTATTGGCGGGGAGTTCCTCTTTTTCTTTATACAATCGGTCTATATCTTCCCGGGTGTAGTCTCGATAATGTTCATGATGTATCATTGCTTCTATGGGTAGGCGTTCTACCTGCTCGGGGATACCGTCGGGGTATCCGACCGTTACAGTAGTTACTGGAACGACGAAGCGGGGAAGTTCCAGTGCTTTTATAATTTGGTCGGCATTATAGGTGGTTGTCCCTAAATAGCAGATTCCCAAACCTTTTGCTTCGGCGGCCGTGCAGAATTGTTGGGCGACGAGTAATGCGTCTATCGATGCGGTGAAGAACGATTGAAAGTTATCATAACCCGGTTTTGCATTGCGGAATTCGCACCACTTGATAAACCGGTTGAAATCGGCGCAAAAAGTCAGTATGACGGGAGCATTTGTTACGCTCGGTTGGTTGAAATGTGCAGGGGCCAACTTTTTTTTATTTTCGTCATCTCGGGTAACGACGACACTGTAAACTTGCATGTTGCCGGTGTTGGATACCCTGAACGCTGCTTCCAGAAGTTCGTTTAATAACTCGTCGGATATATCCTCTTTCTTATACCGGCGGATAGTGCGACGATTTTTGAGAAAGTCTAAGTCCATAAAATATCAATAATATGTTTTTACAAATATACGGTTTATTCGTAAATTATTTCTTGAGCAAGGGGCTTTTTTATGTAGAAATGGAATAGTGATCACTTTTCTCGATAAAATATTTATGGAAAACCTATAAAAGAATCTTGTTTCTTAAAAAAGAAAACTTTTGTTTTTGCGTTTGTGTGTAATGTGTTGATATTCAGTGTTTCGATATGTTAAAATTGAAAATCTGGTAAAATTGTTGATAAATAAATGTGTGAAATATTTGTGCGCTCGAAAGTTTTTCATAAACTTGCAAACACAAAATCCTATCCAAAAAGTCAGAATCGAATACTATCGAAAAAACACAATTAGAAATCCTTTAAATTATACATTCGTGGACTCAAAAAGTTATACTTACGATGAAGCGTTTCAGTCGTCATTGGAATACTTCAAAGGAGATGAATTGGCCGCTCGTGTGTGGGTCAATAAGTATGCATTGAAAGATTCGTTTGGGAATATTTTCGAGAAAAATCCCGAAGATATGCACATGCGGTTGGCCTCGGAGATAGCTCGCATCGAGAGTAATTATCCCAATCCTCTTTCGATGGAGCAACTTATGGATTTGTTCCGGGGATTCAAATATGTCGTTCCTCAGGGAAGTCCCATGAGCGGTATCGGAAATAATTATCAGATCGGGTCGTTATCGAACTGCTTTGTGATAGGTATGGAAGGAAATGCCGACTCGTATGGTGGCGTGATGAAAATCGACGAAGAGCAGGTGCAACTTATGAAACGCCGGGGAGGGGTCGGGCACGATTTGTCCCATATCCGACCCAAAGGGTCGCCGGTAAAAAATTCGGCGTTGACATCGACCGGTTTGGTGCCGTTTATGGAACGCTATTCCAATTCCACCCGTGAGGTTGCCCAAGATGGACGACGCGGGGCATTGATGCTCAGTGTCTCGATAAAACACCCCGATTCGGAGTCGTTTATCGATGCCAAAATGACCGAAGGAAAAGTTACCGGAGCAAATGTCTCGGTGAAAATGACCGACGATTTTATGCAAGCAGCTATCGATGGACGTCCTTATACTCAGCAGTATCCTATATACAGTGATTGCCCGATGGTAACGAAAGAGGTCGATGCTCAGGCCATTTGGAAAAAAATCGTACACAATGCGTGGAAGTCGGCCGAACCCGGAGTTTTGTTTTGGGATACGATTATACGGGAGTCGATACCCGATTGTTATGCCGATTTGGGATTCCGTACCGTTTCCACCAATCCTTGTGGCGAAATACCTCTCTGCCCTTATGATAGCTGCCGTTTGTTGGCGATCAATCTCTACTCTTATGTTGTAAATCCGTTTACTCCGAATGCTTATTTCGATTTCGAACTTTTCCGTGAACATGTTAAATTGGCGCAGCGTATCATGGACGATATCATCGATCTCGAAATGGAAAAAATCGATAAGATCTTGGAGAAGATACATTCCGATCCCGAATCGGAGGAGATAAAGCGTACCGAGATACAACTTTGGGAGAAGATACGGGCCAAGACCTTGAAAGGGCGTCGTACCGGAGTGGGTACTACTGCCGAGGGGGATATGATCGCAGCTATGGGATTGCGTTACGGGACAGAAGAGGCTACATCATTCTCCGAGAATGTGCACAAAGCATTAGCGTTAGCGGCATACCGTTCGTCGGTGGAGATGGCCAAAGAACGCGGGGCATTTGAGGTTTATGATGCGCGTCGGGAAGAAAAAAATCCGTTTGTCAACCGTTTGCGTGAGGCCGATCCCCAGTTGTATGACGATATGGTGAAATGGGGGCGTAGAAATATAGCCTGCCTTACGATTGCTCCTACGGGAACGACCAGCTTGATGACACAGACGACTTCGGGTATCGAGCCCGTGTTTATGCCCGTTTATCGTCGTCGCCGTAAAGTAAATCCGAATGATGCGGACGTGCATGTAGACTATATCGACGAGTCGGGCGATGCATTCGAAGAATATTTAGTTTATCATCATAAGTTCGTTACATGGATGCAGATGAACGGGTATGAAGTGCGAAATAATTATACGCAAGAAGAAATCGATGAAATTATTTCTCGGTCGCCTTATTACAAAGCGACATCGAACGACATCGATTGGATACAAAAGGTGCGTATGCAGGGGCGTGTGCAAAAATGGGTCGACCATTCTATCAGCGTAACGATAAATCTGCCTTCCGATGTTACCGAGGAGTTGGTCGGTAATTTATATGTCGAGGCTTGGCGTTGCGGTTGTAAAGGTTGTACGGTGTATCGCGACGGTTCCCGTTCGGGAGTATTGATTGCTGTTCAGAAAGAGGCTAAAAAAGAGAAAGAAAAAGCATCTGCATCTGTGGCTGTTTCTCCGGCCGACTTGGTACGACCTACCGAGCTCGAAGCCGATGTGGTACGTTTCCAGAATAACAGAGAAAAATGGATTGCCTTTATCGGATTGAAAGACGGCAAGCCATATGAGATATTTACCGGTTTGGCCGATGACGAAGATGGCATACTGATTCCTAAAAACATTACCAAAGGAAAAATTATCAAGGCATACGACGAGAACGGCAATAAGCATTACGATTTCCAGTTCCGGAATAAACGCGGATATAAAACCACGATCGAAGGCCTTTCTGAAAAATTCAATCCCGAGTATTGGAATTATGCCAAGTTGATTTCCGGAGTATTGCGTTACGGAATGCCAATAGAACAAGTGCTGAAACTGGTCGGTTCGTTACAACTGAACAGTGAAAATATCAATACGTGGAAGAACGGTGTGGAACGCGCATTGAAGAAATATATGCCCAATGGCGCTACTGCCAACGGTCAGAAATGCCCTAAATGCGGGCAGGAAACGCTGGTTTATCAAGAGGGTTGTCTGATATGTACGTCTTGTGGAACATCTAAGTGCGGATAATGCGTGTAACGTTTTTTATCGAATATCATACCCGTTGGGGGCAGCAGCTATTCCTGAGTGGTGGGATCGAGGCTCTGGGTTCGGGCAATGAAGAGCGTGCTCTTCCTATGCAGTATGTCGACGATGGCTGGTGGACGGCAACGATCGATGCCGACGAAGGGTGTACATTTACTTATGGGTATTTGTTGCGCGAAAACGGGGTATGTCGCAAAGAGTGGGGTGGGGAACATTGTTTCCGCCCCACTTTCGGCATTTCTACCTATCGGGTTTATGACGAATGGTTGCAGATAAGTCGCGATCATGCGTTTCTTTCTTCGGCTATCCGACAGAGTGGTATTTTTCGAAAGACTACGGAAAAGGAAAATCCCGCCTCAGCCGTTGGTGTGCGGTTTGAAGTAACAGCTCCTGCACTTTTGCCACAAGAGACGTTGGCTGTTGTCGGCTCGTTTACCAAACAACCGTGGAGTGTCGAAGAGGATTGTCTGATGTCTGATGCACGTTATCCCGTATGGTCTGTTACCCTTCCGCCGGAGATACTGAGATTGCCTGTCGAGTATAAGTTTGTTGTTGTAGACAAGTCTACTCGTCGGATTGTGGCATGGGAGGAAGGAGATAATCGTCGTTTGCCTCTTTGGGTAGAAAGGGCCGGAGAAACGATTGTTGTAAACGGAGGTCATTTACGTCTTTTCCGACCTTTATGGAAAGGGGCGGGGGTTGCCGTTCCCGTGTTTTCTCTGCGTTCGGAGTCGAGTTGGGGAATCGGAGAATTTCTCGATCTCGAAAAAATGGTCGATTGGGCTGTCCTCACAGGACAACGTTTTATACAGGTTCTGCCTGTCAATGACACTACCATGTGGCATACATGGCTCGATTCTTACCCTTATCGCGCCAACTCGGTATATGCGTTGCACCCGGCCTATTTGCATTTGCCCGCAGTAGGACGTTTGGCCGACGAGAAAGAGATGGCGCGTTTCGAGCAAGAGGCCGCCCGACTGAATGCTCTTCCTGTTGTCGATTACGAGGCTGTAACCCGGTTGAAAAGCGAATATATGCGTGTTCTTTTCCGGGAAATCGGTGCCGATACGCTTGCCTCGTCTTCTTACCGGCGTTTTTTCGATGAGAATAAAAAATGGTTGGTTCCTTATGCCGCATTCTGTTATTTGCGGGATACGTTACATACGCCCATATTTTCGGAATGGGGAGAGTATGCCGAATATGATGAAAGGAAAATAGCGCGTCTTTCCGATGAGGAAAGTGTTGCTTATCCGATTATTGCGGGATACTATTTTCAACAATATCACCTGCATGAACAATTGTTGCGTGTGCGCGGGTATGCCCGAAGCAAAGGCGTCGTATTGAAAGGCGATATACCTATCGGGGTGAGTCGAAACAGTGCTGATGCGTGGGTGGCTCCGTCCTTGTTCAATCTCGATTCTCAGGCAGGTGCTCCACCCGATGATTTTTCCGCTACGGGGCAGAATTGGGGATTTCCTACCTATAATTGGGCAGAGATGGCAAAAGACGGGTATGCATGGTGGAAAGCCCGTTTTACCAAAATGGCGGAATATTTCGATGCTTATCGTATCGACCATATTTTAGGTTTTTTTCGCATTTGGGAAATTCCCGATACGGCAGTCGAAGGATTGCCGGGGCATTTCAATGCCGCTTTGCCGTTTACTCCCGATGATTTGGCCGGATATGATTTTGCATTCGATGAGAAGCGCCATGCCAAGCCATACATTCGGGGATATATGCTTCCCGAAATCTTCGGGATTTATGCCGGAGAGGTCCAAGCAAAATACTTGAAACCGATCGGCAATAATGCTTTCTGTTTGCGGGAAGAAGTCGACAATCAGCAGAAAATAAATACTTTATTGGGTGATATTTATGATGCTAAGGCACAAGTTATAAAAGAAGGGTTGTTCCGGCTTACTGATGAAATTCTTTTTGTTCGCGACCCTTATGCCGCATATGCCTGGCATCCGCGTATCAATGCACAGGATACATACAGTTTCAAGGATTTACCCGCAGATATGCAACGCGATTTCCGGCGTTTGCATGATGATTTCTATTATCATCGGCATGATGAGTTTTGGAGGAACGAAGCACTGAAAAAACTGCCGGCACTTGTTCTTTCGACCGATATGCTTGTCTGCGGAGAAGATTTGGGTATGATACCGCATTGTGTGCCCGATGTGATGAATAGGTTGCAGATTCTCTCGCTAGAAATACAGCGTATGCCCAAAGAACCTTATTGTGAGTTTGGCGATACCCGCAAGTATCCCTATCTTTCGGTTTGTACGACATCGACTCACGATATGTCGGGAATCAGAGGGTGGTGGGAAGAAGACCGCTCTAAAACGCAACGGTACTACAATGTCGTACTGCATCGGGAGGGAGAAGCACCCGAGCAATGTCCTCCGTATATTTGTCAGGAGATTATCAGGCAGCATTTGGAATCTCCGTCGATGTTGGTTATATTGCCTTTGCAGGATTGGTTGTCGGTAAACCTCGATGTTCGAGTTCCCGATCCGTCTGTCGAGCGTATCAATGTACCGTCCGATCCGCGTAATTATTGGCGTTATCGAATGCATTTGACGTTGGAGTCGCTTCTTCGGCAAGATAAGTTGAACGAGACGGTTCGCTTGTTGATTGGCGATTCGCTCCGTCGGTAGAACTTCGGAGTATAAGAAAAAGAATGAAAAATATTCTGTCGGGAGAATTTGTCGGGAAATATAAAAGTGTTATTTTTGCTCAACGATAAAGGATCTGTGCAGTATGAAAGAGCTTATGTCAAAAACGCGGAAAATTCTGGTCGATACGGCTCGGCAATTGTTTGCACAAAAAGGCATAGACAATACAACGATGAATAATATAGCGTTGGCCTCGGGAAAAGGTCGACGTACGTTGTATACTTATTTCAGAAGCAAGACAGAAGTATATCAAGCGGTTATCGAGTCGGAATTATCTCATTTGATACATCAGTTGGGAGATGTTGTAGGTCGGGATTTGCCTCCTGACGAAAAGTTGACTATCTATATTCAGGTGCGGTTCGATGTTTTCAGGGAAACCGTTTTGCGCAATGGGACTTTGAAAGCGGAGTTTTTCAGGGACATACGGAAAGTCGAGATGGCACGGAAAAATATCGATAGGCAGGAACTTGAGTTTTTGGGGCGGATTATCGATGACGGAATAAAAAAAGGTATTTTCAGACCGACGCCTCTTCAACCCACCTCTTGGGTTATACATTGTTGCCTCAAAGGGTTGGAGATACCCTATCTCAAAGGAGTCTTTTCCGATATGGGTTTCGATTCGGGGAAATTGAAAGAATTTATAGCCGACATGACGAAATCTTGTTTGGGATGCGAAAAATATATAACAGAATAACTTTCCATTAAAAAATAGAATTATGAAATTACTTGAAGGAAAAGTAGCCCTTATAACAGGTGCTGCACGTGGTATTGGAAAAGCAATCGCTTTGAAATTCGCCAGTGAAGGAGCAAATATAGCTTTTACCGATTTGGTAATTGACGAAAACGGTAAAGCTACCGAAGCCGAGATTGCGGCTTTGGGAGTAAAGGTAAAAGGCTATGCCTCGAACGCTGCAAATTTTGAAGAAACCGAAAAAGTGGTCAATCAGGTAAAAGAAGATTTCGGATCGGTAGATATTCTGGTAAACAATGCCGGTATTACCAAAGACGGTTTGATGATGCGTATGAGCGAAGCTCAATGGGACGCAGTGATCGCCGTAAATCTCAAATCGGCATTCAACTTTATCCATGCTTGTACCCCCATCATGATGCGTCAGAAATCAGGTAGCATCATCAATATGGCTTCGGTTGTCGGAGTGCATGGAAATGCCGGACAAGCCAATTATTCAGCATCTAAGGCCGGTATGATAGGACTCGCCAAGTCGATCGCCCAAGAATTGGGTTCGCGAGGTGTTCGGGCCAATGCCATTGCTCCGGGATTTATTATTACCGATATGACCGCTAAATTGTCCGACGAGGTGCGGGAAGAGTGGTGTAAGAAAATACCTTTGCGTCGTGGTGGAACTCCCGAAGATGTTGCCAATGTCGCTACGTTCCTGGCCTCGGATATGTCGTCGTATGTATCGGGTCAAGTGATACAGGTCGATGGCGGTATGAATATGTAATTTTTCCCGATGACCGTATTGTACGAAGATAATCACTTGATTATCGTTAATAAAAATACTTCGGAAATCGTTCAGGGCGATAAAACGGGCGATACCCCGTTGAGCGAGACGGTAAAACTTTGGTTGAAAAAGAAATACGACAAACCGGGTAATGTGTTTGTCGGGGTAACGCATCGTCTCGACAGGCCGGTAAGCGGGATTGTCGTTTTGGCTAAAACCAGCAAAGCGTTGGCACGGCTCAATGAGATGTTCCGTAAAGGCGAAGTGAAGAAATCGTATTGGGCGATTGTGCAGACGGTTCCCGAAAAAGAGGCCGATGAGATTACGCATTATCTTGTACGTAACGAGAGACTCAATAAATCTACGGCATGGGAGAATCCACGTCCCGGGGCCAAAGAGGCGACACTCTCGTATCGGGTTGCTGCCCGTAGCGAGAAATATGCGCTTTTGGAGGTAGATCTTAAAACCGGCCGTCATCACCAGATACGTTGTCAGCTTGCAAAAATAGGTTCTCCGATAAAGGGCGATTTGAAATACGGAGCGAAACGCTCCAATCCCGACGGAGGTATATCACTGCATGCAAGACATATACATTTTATACACCCTGTTTCTAAACAAGTTGTCGATGTTACAGCACCCGTACCCGATGACTCTTTGTGGAAGTATTTCGAACAAGCGGTTTCTTCGGGTAGTACCGATTGAAAAAACGGTCTTATGAGACTTATAAAGCGATGTTGCATTTGCAATGTCGCTTTTGTTTTTTATGAAATTTTAGAAACGCCTTTATTGCTTTGTTGGGTATAAGGTTTTATCTTTGTGTAAATAGAATTTTCACTATTTAAATATATAATTATGTTAAGCAAGAAGATGGAAGATGCGCTCAATGCGCAAATTAATGCGGAGTTTTGGTCGGCATATCTTTATTTGTCGATGTCGTCCAATTTTGCAGCACTTGGAAATCCCGGTTTTGCCAATTGGTTTTCTGTTCAGTTCAAAGAAGAACAAGATCACGCCATGATTCTGATCAAGTATATTCTTTCGCGGGGCGGAAAAGTAACGTTGGCTCCCATCGATAAGGTGCAGACCGAGTGGTCGTCTCCTTTGGCTGCATTTGAGGACACACTGGCTCATGAGAAAAAAGTAACCTCTATGATCAATAATCTGTATGCTTTGGCCGAAGAAGAAAAAGACTATGCAACAAAGAGCATGTTGGGATGGTTTATCGATGAGCAAGTCGAGGAAGAAGAAACGGCTCAGGGGTATATCGATGCCTTGAAAATGATTAAAGACAACGGTTTCGGTATCTATACGCTCGATAAGGAGTTGGGAGCACGTACTTATACGCAAGCGGCTCCGTTGGCAGGAAAATAAGTGCCGGTTTTTATCTCTCCAAAGCAAAGTACCCTATCGACTATCGATGGGGTATCTTTTTGTAACAGAGAAACCTATAAAAATGTCGGAGGATAAGAAAAGATAAAGTTTGGATAAAAAACTACAAAAAAATAGCTTTTCATGGGATTTCTTTATACATTTGTATGGTTTGTAAATTAGCCGAAGAATAGATATTTAATTTAAAAACTGTTTATATGAAGACCAATTACGAATTGCGCTATGCTGCGCATCCCAAAGATGCAAAAAATTATGATACAGCACGTTTGCGTGAAGATTTCCTGATTCAGAACCTTTTTGTCGACAATGAGGTGAACATGGTTTATTCCATGTACGATCGCCTTATTGTAGGTGGTGCAAAACCGGTAGGCGAGACCCTTGTCCTTGAAGCTATCGATCCGTTGAAAGCGACTCATTTCCTAAGCCGTCGTGAAATCGGTATTTTCAATGTCGGAGGAGCCGGTCGTGTCAAAGTCGACGGAAAGACCTTTGATTTGGATTTTAAGGAAGCCCTTTATTTGGGCTGTGGTGATCGTACGGTTTCTTTTGAAAGCGTAGATGCCGCTAAACCTGCTAAATTTTATTTCAATTCGGCTCCTGCCCATCGCAACTGTCCCGATAAAAAAGTAACGAAAGCCGATGCTATCGTTGCCGAAATGGGTTCGCTCGAAGGTTCCAATCATAGAAACATCAATAAAATGTTGGTGTGTCAGGTTGTTGAAACCTGTCAGTTGCAAATGGGTATGACCGAACTGCAACCCGGGAGTATTTGGAATACGATGCCGGCCCATACACATAGCCGTCGCATGGAAGCCTATTTCTATTTTGAAATTCCCGAAGGCGACGCTATCTGTCACTTTATGGGAGAACCTACTGAAACACGCCATATATGGATGAAAGGCGAGGAAGCAGTACTTTCGCCTGAATGGTCAATACATTCGGCTGCCGCAACTCATAATTATACCTTTATTTGGGGTATGGGCGGTGAGAATCTCGATTATGGAGATCAAGACTTTTACAAATATACGGAATTGAGATAATAACCCTTTTAAACTTAAAGAATATGGTAAATTTTTCATTAGAAGGAAAAATTGCTCTTGTAACGGGAGCTTCTTATGGTATCGGATTTGCAATTGCCAGCGGATTTGCCAAGGCCGGTGCTACCATCGTTTTCAACGATATCAAACAAGAATTGGTAGATAAAGGTCTTGCCGCTTATCAAGAAGCCGGCATCAAGGCTCACGGATATGTGTGCGACGTTACCAATGAAGAACAGGTCAATGCATTGGTCGCACAAATAGAAAAAGAAGTCGGGGCGATCGATATTTTGGTAAACAATGCCGGTATCATCAAACGCATACCCATGATCGAGATGTCTGCTGCCGAGTTCCGTCAGGTAATAGATGTCGATCTGAACGCACCTTTTATTGTCGCTAAGGCTGTCATTCCCGGAATGATAAAAAAAGGACATGGTAAAATTATCAATATCTGCTCGATGATGAGTGAATTGGGACGTGAAACCGTTTCGGCTTATGCAGCAGCAAAAGGCGGTTTGAAAATGCTGACCCGTAATATTGCATCGGAATACGGCGAATACAATATTCAGTGTAACGGTATAGGCCCGGGTTACATCGCTACTCCTCAGACTGCGCCGTTGCGTGAACGTCAGGCCGATGGTTCACGTCATCCTTTCGATGCATTTATCGTTGCTAAAACCCCTGCTGCCCGTTGGGGTACACCCGAAGATTTGGTAGGTCCCGCCGTATTCTTGGCATCAGAGGCTTCTGATTTTGTAAACGGACATGTACTTTATGTCGATGGCGGTATTTTGGCATATATCGGAAAACAACCTAAATAAAGATTGTTGTTATGATGAAAATGAAAAATCTCTTTTTGGGTGCGTTCATCGCTTTGCTGGCGACATCATGTGCAAGTAAAGATGTGAAGGTAACGGTAGAGAATACGACCGATTTGGAGCGACAGAACGAAATGATAGAGGTGAATATGGACGCTGTTGCCTCTAAATTGCAATTGGCCGATACGGCTCAGGTTATTGTTCTCGATGTTACCGGAAAACAACTCCCGTATCAAATCACGTATGACGGAAAACTTATATTTCAGGCTTCTGTAGCTCCGAAAGGAACTTCTATCTATACGATAACGGTGGGAATACCCGAGCCGGTGGTGGTTCTTGCTTGCGGGCGTCAATATCCCGAGCGTGTCGATGATATAGCGTGGGAAAATGATTTGACGGCATACCGCATGTATGGCCCGGCTTTGCAGGCGACCGGCGAACGTGCATTCGGTTATGATGTGTGGGTGAAATCGGTGAAAGAACCTGTTGTCGAGGCTCGTTATGCGTCGGAATTGAATCCTGAAACGATGGAGCAGATCGCCAAATTGAGAAAGACCAACCCCAAAGCCGCTGATGAACTTTACCATTCTGTATCGTATCATGTCGATCATGGTAACGGATTGGACTGTTATAAGGTCGGTCCCACATTGGGTGGTGGAGCGACAGCTTTGGTCGTAGATGGAGAAATCGTATATCCTTATTGCTATAAGACGTATGAAATTCTCGATAACGGACCATTGCGATTTACCGTAAAAGCCGTGTATAATCCCGAGACTATCAAGGGAAAGGATGTCGTTGAGACCCGTGTCATTTCTCTCGATGCCGGTTCGCAGCTCAATAAAACTGTTGTTACTTATGAAAATTTGACCGAGGCGACGCCTGTGGTAGCCGGAGTGGTTTTGCATGAACCTCTTGATCAATGCCATTATATGGCCAGTGCCGAAGACGGTTATATTTTGTATGCCGATCCGACCGATAATGTAAATAATAACAACGGAACGATTTATGTGGGTTGCGTATTTCCCGGTATGCTTACCGATGCAAAGCCTGTTATGTATGAAGAACCTGAAAAGACTCAGGAAAGAGGCGGTGCCGATGGTCAGCTGTTGGCTTATGCCGATTATCAACCCGGAAGTCCGTTCATTTATTATTGGGGATCGGGATGGAGCAAATACGGTTTTGAAACAGCCGAAGCTTGGGATACCTACATTCAGAATGCGGCGGTAGCCAAGAGAAACCCGTTGCAGGTAACCGTGAAATAATAGAATCTGCATTTCTTTCGAATTATACAAGTTGAAAAGGCTCTTTGCGAAAATATTGTAAAGAGCCTTTTTTGTTTTGAAATCAATCCGGTAGGTGATTGTACAAATATTTACTTTTATGGAATTTTATGATGTTATTTTGTTAACTTTGTCGACAGAAATAATCAACTGTAATCAAAAATGACGAAGACCGTACAGAAAACGAATAAAAATGCTATCCTGTTGATGCATTGCCCCGACCAGTCGGGTATCGTGGCAGTCGTTACCGATTTTATCAATATCAATGGCGGTAATATTCTTTATCTCGACCAGTATGTCGACAGGGAAAATCGTATTTTCTTTATGCGTATAGAATGGGATTTGACCCATTTTATCATACCCGAAGATAAAATCGAAGAGTATTTCCATTCTCTTTGTGCGCAGAAATATTGTATCAATTTCAGCCTTTATTTCAGCGATAGGATTCCCCGTATGGCTATTTTCGTATCGAAGATGTCGCATTGCCTTTACGATTTGCTGGCGCGCTATACGGCAGGAGAATGGGAAGTGGAGATTCCTCTCATCATAAGTAATCACCCCGATATGGAGATTGCTGCAAAACGATTCGGAATAGACTACAAATATTTTCCTATTACCAAAGAAAACAAGGCCGAGCAAGAGGCCGCCGAGTTGGCTTTGTTGAAAGAGTACGATATCGAATTTATCGTGTTGGCTCGTTATATGCAGATTGTTTCTCCCGAGTTTATCAGCCGGTTTCCTAACCGCATCATCAATATTCATCACTCTTTCTTGCCTGCTTTTATCGGTGCTAAACCTTACCATGCTGCTTTCGAGAGAGGTGTAAAATTGATCGGTGCAACAAGTCATTATGTTACAAGCGACCTCGATGCAGGACCCATTATCGAGCAGGATATTACCCGCATTTCACATAAAGATCCTGTTGCCAGTCTCATAAGAAAAGGTCGTGATTTGGAAAAAATCGTCTTGTCTCGTGCCGTAGAAAAACATATCGAACGAAAAATACTTGTCTATCAAAATAAAACCGTAGTATTTTAAGTTTTATCATGCAAGTTGCGATTGTTAAGTATAATGCCGGTAATATCTATTCGGTAGATTGCGCTTTGAGGCGGGTAGGAATTACTCCTATACTTACCGATGATAAAGAGGCTCTTATGGCTGCCGATAAAGTCATATTTCCCGGTGTAGGCGAGGCTGCAACGACGATGACTTATCTTCGGGAGCAGGGTCTCGATCGTCTTATTCGGGATTTGAGGCAGCCTGTTTTGGGAATATGTATCGGTATGCAACTCATGTGCCGCCATTCCGAAGAGGGAGATACCGATTGTCTCGGCATATTCGATGTCGACGTAAAACGTTTCCGCCCCGAGAGTCGGGAACAGAAGGTGCCGCATATGGGTTGGAATACGGTAACCGGTATTGATACGCACATGTTTCCGTCGCAGTTAGAGGGGCAATACGTCTACTTTGTGCACAGCTATTATGTGCCTGTCTCTCCATACACAACGGCTATGACCGATTATATATGCCCTTTCAGCGCGGCATTGCATCGCGATAATTTTTACGCAACGCAATTTCATATCGAAAAAAGCGGAACGATGGGTGAGGCTATATTCAATCATTTTTTATCTCTTTAAACCATGATAGAACTCATTCCGGCCATAGATATTATCGACGGTAAGTGTGTGCGTCTTTCACAAGGAGACTATGCCAGCAAGAAGGTCTATAACGAAGATCCTCTTGAAGTTGCGAAGATGTTTGAAGATAACGGATTGCGGCGTTTACATGTGGTTGATCTCGACGGGGCGAAAGCTCATCATATCGTCAATTATAAAATACTCGACAGGATAGCCTCGCATACGGAACTGATTATCGATTTCGGAGGGGGACTTAAAAGCGATGAGGACATAAAGATTGCTTTCGATTGCGGTGCCCGAATGGTAACCGGGGGAAGTATAGCCGTGAAAAATCCCGATGTTTTCAATGGCTGGGTTACTCGTTATGGAGCAGACCGCATCATTCTTGGAGCCGATGTAAAGGACAAAAAAATTGCTGTCGGTGGATGGTTGGAATCGTCCGATTGCGATCTTTTCTCATTTGTGGAGGCATATCATGAAAAAGGTATAGAGAAAGTCATTACGACCGATATTTCCCGAGACGGCATGTTGCAAGGACCTTCGGTGGCGCTTTATCGGGAAATGTTACAGCACTTGCCCGGTATTTTCCTTATTGCCAGTGGTGGCGTCAGTTGTATCGGTGATATTGTGCATCTCGATGAGGCAGGTGTACATGGGGTCATATTCGGAAAAGCTATATACGAAGGACGCATATCGTTACGTGATTTATCTCGACTCCTATAAAAAATTTAAAATATGAAAAACACATTTATATTGTTGCATTCTGTATGCATGGTGGTGGTTCTTTCTCTTTTGTCGGGTTGTTCTTCTGAGGAACATCGGGAGGGGATTGTCCTTGAAGAATTTCTTTATGAACAAGCCGATTTCCCATCTTGCCATTCGGTTACGATTGTAGAGCTTGAAAATGGAGATTTATTGGCTACTTATTTCGGGGGTACACATGAGCGCCACCCCGATGTGGAAATACGTTTGCAGCGAAAAACTCCCGGAGGACAATGGTCTGCGCCTCAAAGCGTGGCCACCGGTATTCAGAATGACACATTGCGTTACCCGACATGGAATCCCGTGATTTTTCAACCGGACGGAGGGGAACTGATGCTTTATTATAAAGTCGGTCCCAGTCCCAAAGAATGGTGGGGTGAATATATTACATCAGCGGATAACGGGTATACATGGAGTTCTCTGCGACGGTTGGAATTACCGTTGCTCGGCCCCATTAAAAATAAACCTATACAGCTTGCCGACGGCACGCTGATTTCCGGGTCGAGCGATGAGAGGCACGGTTGGAGGGCTCATATCGAGCGCAGTACCGATAAGGGGCATACTTGGGAGTTTATAGGACCGCTTAATGATGGAAAAAAGATCGCTGCCATACAGCCGGCCTTTTTACAGCATGGTGGCGATACCATACAGGTTCTCTGTCGTACGAATGGAAAAAACGGAAATAATCGTATTGTGCAGGCATGGTCTTATGATGCCGGCAAATCGTGGAGTGAAATGACCGAAACGACATTACCAAACAATAATTCGGGTATCGATGCTGTAACCTTGCGAGACGGACGTCATCTTTTGATATATAACCATTCGACTCGTAATCAAGAGAATATGGGTCATAAAGGTCGCGGAGTCATTAATTTGGCAGTGAGCCGGGACGGAATAAATTGGGAAGCTGCACTTGTGCTTGATTATATCGACCAACCCGAAAAGCAGTATTCTTATCCCTCTATGATTCAGACGGCCGACGGCCTTGTACATATAGTGTATACATGGCATCGCCAGCGTATCAAACATGTTGTTGTAGATCCTCAAAAACTTGAAACTTATCCCATTATCGATGGGGTATGGCCTACCGATAAAGTTCCGTTTGTCATGTCTCCTGTCGATGCTTTGTAGATCGGAGATAAATGTAAATAATATACTTGGAAGGTTGTCTGATAATATCTTATTATTTCTTCCTTGCAAATATGGTGAAATAGAAAAGAAATCGTATTTTTGTCCGTTGTTTTGCAGTTATTTGATAGAAATAATTCGGAAAACGGCAAAATTATAATAAAGGAAATTATTGGACTCAAACAAAAGTCATTGTCTTTCCGAGAAGATATGTTAGCAAAAAGAATAATACCCTGCCTCGATGTGAAAGACGGGAAAACCGTGAAAGGGGTGAACTTTGTTAATTTCAGGGACGCTGGCGATCCGGTGGAGTTGGGTCGGGCATACAGTGAACAAGGGGCCGACGAATTGGTATATCTCGATATTACTGCTTCTCATGAAGGTCGTAAGACATTTACCGACTTGGTGCGTCGTGTGGCGGCTCATGTGAGTATCCCTTTTACCGTAGGAGGCGGAGTCAACGAAATCGGCGACGTAGATCGTTTGCTGAATGCGGGTGCCGATAAAGTTTCGATTAATTCATCGGCATTGAAAAATCCGGTTTTAATCGAGGATATTGCAAAAAATTTTGGTTCTCAGGTTTGTGTTGTCGCAATAGATGCTAATTTTGAAGAAAATTCTTGGCGTTGTTACCGTAGCGGTGGCCGTATTCCTACGGGGAAAGAACTTTTCTCTTGGGCTAAGGAAGCTCAGGAGCGGGGTGCCGGTGAAATTCTTTTTACCAGTATGACCCACGACGGTGTGAAGACAGGCTATGCCAATGAGGCTCTTGCAGCTTTGCATGAGCTGCTCGATATACCGATTATTGCATCGGGAGGGGCCGGGGCGAAAGAACATTTTCGAGATGCTTTTCTATGGGGTAAAGCCGATGCGGCATTGGCGGCCAGCGTGTTTCATTTCGGCGAAATACCTATTCCGGAACTGAAAGCCTACCTTGCAAAAGAAAACATTTGTGTAAGAATATAATAGAATAAAATATGAAACTTGATTTTGATAAGATGGGTGGACTTATACCCGCCATTATACAGGATAACTGTACGGGTAAGGTCTTGATGTTGGGCTTTATGAATAAAGAAGCCTATGATAAAACTCAGGAAATAGGGAAGGTAACCTTTTTTAGCCGTACCAAAAATCGTCTGTGGACAAAGGGCGAGGAGAGTGGCCATTTTTTGAATGTTTGCTCGATAACGACCGACTGTGATGCGGATACGCTTCTCATCAAAGTCAATCCCGTCGGTCCTGTTTGCCACACGGGGAGCGATACTTGTTTTGATGAAAAAAACGAAGCCGATTTCTATTTTATACAGTATTTGCAAGATTTTATCGACCGACGTAAGTCCGAGATGCCCGAAGGCTCTTATACGACATCGCTCTTTAAAAAAGGAGTGAACCGTATGGCTCAGAAAGTGGGAGAAGAAGCAGTCGAGACTGTTATAGAAGCAACGAACGGTACGCGAGAAGGATTTATTTATGAAGCATCGGATTTGCTTTATCACCTTATTGTGTTGCTGACATCCAAAGGGCTGCGAATCGAAGATTTGGCGAGGGAATTAAAAAGTCGCCATAAAGAATAATCTCTTTCTATGGAAAAACGGCAACTCATAAATTATCGTCAGGTAGAAATTTGCCGAAACGAACAAATCGTTTTGCAAAAAACCGATTTTGAATTGTTCGGTGGAGAGTTTGTCTACCTGATAGGCCGGGTGGGAAGCGGGAAAAGTACGTTGTTGAAAACGATATATGCCGAAGTTCCCATTCAAGATGGCGAAGCGATGGTATTCGATGTAAACATGCGGAGAATACGCCGTCGCGAGATACCGATGTTGCGTAGAAAATTGGGAATCGTTTTTCAGGATTTTCAATTATTGACCGACCGTACCGTACAAAAAAATCTTGAATTTGTGTTACGGGCTACCGGATGGAAAGATCGTGCTGCCATAGGTGAGCGGATACAGAAGACCCTTCGTCAGGTCGGTATGGAAAATAAGGCTTATCGTATGCCACACGAACTGTCGGGAGGAGAGCAGCAGCGTATTGTCATTGCACGGGCTTTGCTCAATTCCCCTGAAATCATATTGGCAGACGAACCGACCGGGAATCTCGATCCTCAAACGGGAAAACAAATCGTTGCTCTGTTACATGAGATTTGTAACGAAGGGACTGCGGTAATCATGACTACGCACAACCATTATTTGGTACGTGAGTTTCCTGGTCGGGTATTGCTTTGTAATGAGAAGCAGATAACCGACATTACCGATACGGTACCTATAAAGTAATCTTAATATGTGCATTTTTTGATAAATCGTTATATCTTTGCAGCGATTCAGAAAAGAAACTGTTAAATATCAAAATAAGAAATGAAAGTATTAAAGTTTGGTGGAACATCTGTCGGCTCTGCGCAACGTATGAAGAGTGTTGCCGGGTTGATTGGCGACGGCAGTCAGAAGATTGTCGTTCTTTCGGCCATGTCGGGGACAACCAATACCTTAGTAGAGATTTCGGATTATCTCTATAAGAAGAATCCCGATGGTGCCAACGAGGTCATTAATGCATTGGAACGTAAGTATCAACAAGTTATTTGCGAGTTGTTCGATACCGAGGCTTACAAACAACAAGCCCTCGATGCCGTGAAGACCAATTTCGATACCATGCGCTCTTTCACCAAAGACCTTTTTACTATGTTTGAGGAAAAAGTTATCCTTGCACAAGGTGAATTGATGTCGACTACGATGATGAATCTTTACCTCAATGAGACGGGTGTAAAATCGGTTTTGATACCGGCTCTTGACTATATGCGCATCGATAAGAACGGAGAACCCGATACGGCATATATAAAAAGCAATTTGGAAAAGCGGTTGGCCGACACTCCCGATGCACCTATTTATATTACGCAAGGCTTTATATGTCGTAATGCTTACGGTGAAATAGATAACTTGCAACGGGGAGGAAGCGATTATTCTGCATCTCTTATCGGGGCGGCTGTTCAGGCTGAGGAGATACAGATATGGACCGATATCGACGGTATGCACAATAACGACCCTCGTTTTGTAGAGGGTACGAAACCTGTACGTACGCTCAATTTCGAAGAAGCTGCGGAGTTAGCCTATTTCGGTGCTAAAATCTTGCATCCGACATGTATTCTTCCGGCAAAACTCAATCGTATTCCCGTGCGTTTGCTCAATACGATGGAGCCTAATGCTCCCGGTACGATGATTTGCGGAACGTCCGAATCGGGAAAAATCAAAGCTGTGGCGGCCAAAGACGGTATAACCGCGATTAAGATCAAATCGGGTCGTATGCTGTTGGCTTACGGTTTCTTGCGCAAGGTGTTTGAGATATTCGAAAGTTATCAGACGGCAATCGATATGGTAACCACATCGGAAGTCGGAGTATCGGTAACGATCGATAATACGAAACATTTGAGCGAGATTCTCGATGATTTGAAAAAATTCGGAACCGTAACGGTCGATGAGAATATGGTAATCGTTTGTGTCGTAGGTGATTTAGAGTGGAAAAATATCGGCTTTGAATCGAATGCAATGCAGGCGATGAAAGATATACCTGTACGTATGGTATCTTACGGTGGAAGCAATTATAACATTTCATTCTTGATTAAAGCCGAAGATAAAAAACGGGCATTGCAAGCTCTTAGCCATAATCTTTTTGAATAATATTTTAATTTATGGGAGGCGGGTTAGTAATTAGTCCGCCTCTTTTGTCTGTAAAAATTATTTTTATGAATTTTCCGATAGAAAAATTCAGGTCATTAGAGACACCTTTTTATTATTATGACACCGATTTGTTGCGGGAGACGCTTCGTGTGATAAGTCAAGAAGCAGGTCGTTATCCGCAGTTTCATGTACATTACGCGGTCAAAGCTAATGCCAATGCGCGGCTTTTGTCTATAATACGAGAGCACGGATTGGGCGCGGATTGTGTCAGCGGCGGCGAAATACAAGCCGCTTTGAAAGCCGGTTTTCCGGCAGAAAAAATTGTTTTTGCTGGTGTAGGAAAGGCCGATTGGGAAATAAAACTGGGGCTTGAAGCAGGAATATGTTGCTTCAATGTCGAGTCTGTTCCCGAATTGGAGAACATTGATAAATTGGCCGGAGAGATGGGAAAAACAGCTTCGGTGGCTTTACGTATCAACCCGAATGTCGATGCACATACCCATCACTATATAACGACCGGATTGAGTGAGAATAAATTTGGCATCAGTCTCGAACATCTTGAAAGTATTCTAGACTGTATGCCTTCGCTTCGACATATAAAACTTATAGGGTTACATTTTCATATCGGCTCTCAAATTGTCGATATGGATTCGTTTAAGATGCTTTGTAACCGTATCAATGAAATACAGGAGACTCTGTACCGGCGTATGATAATTGTCGATGTCATTAACGTTGGCGGTGGGTTGGGAGTCGACTACCAGATGCCCGACAAACAGCCTATACCGGGTTTTGCGGAATATTTTGCCGTATTTCACAAACATCTCAAACTTCGCCCGAAACAACATTTGTTTTTCGAATTAGGTCGTTCTGTCGTGTGTCAATGTGGAAGTCTCATTACCGAAGTCCTTTATGTAAAGGAAGGTGTAAATAAAAAATTTGTCATTGTCGATGCCGGTATGACCGATCTTATCCGGCCGGCCTTATATCAAGCTTACCATAGTATCGAAAATATAACTTCGCATTTGCCCGTTCAAGAGTACGATGTCGTAGGGCCGATTTGTGAGTCGTCCGATTGTTTCGGAAAAGTCGTTTCATTACCCGAAACTTCTCGCGGAGACTTGATTGCAATACGTTCGGCCGGAGCTTATGGTGAAATTATGGCTTCCCAGTATAACTGCCGCCGTTTGCCGGGAGCATATTATTCCGATGAATTGAATTAAAAATGTATCTATGATAAAGAAGATATTTGTTATATGTGTGATGGCGATGGGTTTCCTATCGCACGTTATGGCACAAGAAAATATTTTTGTGTTGAGGGACGGTTATATCTATCCCAAGAAAAAGTTTATCGATTCTTTGGCTGTGGCTGATAAAAACATGGTAAAGCCGTATGAAACGTTTGCTACATCGACGGCAAGCATTCGTAGCGGTCGAGATAAAAACTATCAGGTACGGCTGTCGAAATTCAAAGGGGGGGGGTATCCTGGAGACTTTCAGGCCATACAGATTTTTTTAGGCAATAAGTGTTTGCTCGAAGTTACGAATGCCGATGGTTGGACGTCCCTGCCCCCTAATGTTCCTTCGACCAACAGTTATTATTTTGCCGTAAACGTTTCGGCTTATTCCACCGCATTGTTTTTCTTTTCCCAACCGAAAGATAATTATCCACCCTATTTGACGATTGTTTTGATAAAGACGGGAAAAGCACATTTGGTGTTCAATCGTCCTTGTGTGTTGCAGTCTATATCCAAAAATTCTTATTCGGTAAGGCTTGAAATGGACGATCGTTATCCCGTATATGTGGCACCTGCCGGTACGACGAGCGAGGTTACGGAGATGAATGATGAAAAAGAAACCGAGGTACAAGTTGCAGAAGAGAAAGAGCAACCCAAGAAACGAAAAAGACGGCGCAGACGTTCCAAATCCGAGATTCAGGTTGCACAACCCGATACGGTGAAGAAAATCGAAGAACCAGCTCCGGTAGTGAAGAAAGAAGAGCCGAAACCGGTACAGCCGAAGCGCTATTTGATTTGGTCCGAAAACGATGTATTGAAGATTAAAGAGCAATAGATTCTTTGGTAATAAAGTAAGACGGTCTATCCGAAATTTCGGATAGACCGTCTTACTTTATTACCCTCTTTTTTATAATTGGGTTCAATATAAAGACATATTTCAGGTCAATATTTTTATGGAGAGTTTTATAGAAGAGTAGTACATGTTGTAAAAAAAGTCCCTCATTACACCAACGATGTATGAGGGACTTTAAAATGATGGAAGATATACTTTACTGAATGGCTTTTTCCCATTCGACATATTTTTTGAGAACTTCATTCCCTTCGTCGCTGTACCATGAATAGCCTCCTCTGCGTTCTTCTCCTACTTCGGCCAATGTCGCCCTTTTTATACCATCGCGGTCGCAGAAGAAAGGTTGTTCAGTTTCGAGATCATAAAAGCGGGCCCAAAGAGGAGTTGCTCCTTTCTGCGGTTCGATATATGCTACCCATTTTCCGTTTTTGTCTTTTTTCCGGATATATGCGGTATCGGTGATTTTATGCTTTTCGAACCATTTTACAGCTCCTTTTACGGCTGCGATGACTTCGGGTGATGGATTTTCAACTTTCATCAGAAGCAAAACGATATCGGCCGACTCATCTCCGCTATACGATGCCAATTCATAAGCCCGTGCATTTGCAGGAAGTAAGGTCTCGGGATCGTGTTGGGCACACCATACAGTAAGTTCGCCGTTTTTATTGCGTATTTGGGTATTGAGGATACATTGAATACCTTTTTTATACGCATCGAGGGCTTTTTGTTTTTGTTCCGGTGTAAACTCGAAAATGACGTACGGTTTATCATCATCGCTAATGGCATAGAGCATTTTGAGTACGTTTACGATGGCACCGTCATTATAGGTTATGTCGCGGGAATAGGCGACCGATTTCCCTTTGCGATAAGGGTAGAATTGAGGCCAACCTCCGTTATCGTACTGCGATAGATAGATATAGTCGAGAGCCTTGAAAAAGGCATCTTTATAACGTTGATCATGTGTTTGTGCGTACATGTTGGTAAGAAAGCGCATCTCGGTAGTCGTAGCATTATTGTCGATGGTTGTACCGATGCCAGTTTCTTTCTGTTTATCGATGATATCTTGCCGTATTTCCTTATGGAATGCAATATTTTTGGGAAATCCGCCTAAATCGCTTTGGTATAATAGCAACTTGTCTGCAATGTCTTTTGCCTCGGGGCTTCCGTACCATTCTTGGGGCATTTTGGTCGCAATTTGTTTCCAGGAAAGTTTCTGCAATTCTTGTGTTGTCTGTCCTGCGACTGTGGAGAATAACATGCAGAAAAATACTCCGATGATCTCTTTTTTCATAAGAATGTATTTAAAAAAACGTTTATTTTTGTAATCTCTCTTTCAAGGTATCGTGATTGTTACGTAGGTCGGTCCAGTCGATTTTTCGGCTCGGGTCGATGCCGTTGATATATTTTTCGATGTTGGTATAACCATCTCCGTTACAATCTTTTGCTGCGTCGGTAGGGTCATTAGGATCAAGGCCGAAACGTTTTTCCCATTCGTCAGGCATTCCGTCGTTGTCACTGTCCACATAAGGTGTCCCGTTATACTCGGGAAGGCCGCCGACTTGTTCGGGGTGAGTGATAATACCGTATTTGTAGGAGTCGTCGGGAAGTCGGCGTTTCACATACGGAGTCGTGTATGGTTTTGCTTTTTTGTCATAGATGGCTTGCCCTGTCCGTACGGTGCAGATGATACGTGTGTCCACCGAATCTCTTTCCGGTAGTGTCGCACCGACATTTTCCATGACAAATTTGTAAGCATCTTGTGCCGAAAGGATCGGATTGTGTATGGGCATTTCAAACGGAGTGTCTACCCGTATTTCGTTTTCGAATTTTCCGCAATCTTTCAATCCGTAGACTTGTACTCCGCCGTCCCAGTTATCGGCAGTAACTTTATCGTTTCCCAGCATTATGTTACCGGAGACATACGCTTTCCCGAATGTGTCGGGCTTGTTTTTATCCCGGCTCGATTCCGGTTTTAAGATACGGTGTTGAATGGGACGTCCGGTTTGCAGGGCCGTGATAGGACCGGGTTTGAAATAGTTGTTGATGATGTTGAATTGCGAATATTCGTCGCCGCCATCGATCGAGCGGTTCCACCAATTATATATGACGCTATTCACCAGATTGAATCCTCCGTTCATACCTACCGAACAATTTCTCGATATATTCGATGCAAATAGGTTACGTGCGAAATAGCAGTTATGTCCGCCAATCGTAGCTCCGAAAGCATGATTATAGGTATCGAGGGCTTCGGCAAACATGGAGTTTTGAATAGTGATGTTTACGGTCGGTAATTTTGTTCCCTTTCCCGTTTCATCGCGATTCCATACGTGGCGGTATATCGACATGACCTCGTCGAGTCCCCATGATGCCGATATGTGGTCGAGAATGATATTTCCGACGGCATTACCGCCCAAAGCATCATCGCGGTCGGCAACATCGACGGCTCCCCGACGGAATCGCATGTGGCGGATAATTACATCGTGTGTGTCGATGAGGAATGAAGCACCCGTTACACACACTCCATTTCCCGGTGCTGTTTGTCCGGCAATTGTGATGTAAGGAGCTTTGATACTGATAGGTGATTTCAGTCGGATTACACCGGCAACATTGAATACGACTATGCGTGCTCCTCCGGATTCACACGCTTCTCTCAAAGTTCCCGGACCTCGATCTTCGAGCGATGTAACCGTGAAGACTTTTCCTCCGCGACCTCCGGCGGTAAAAGCACCGCCGCCTTCTGCACCCGGAAATGCGGGTATCTGACATTGTGGCAAGTCTTCGGGCTTCGATGCCCACGGACGATAGACGCGACCGTATTTTTTTTCTTCTTTCTTGACCGTTTTCAACGCTTTTTTCCATGCGGCTTCGGAAAGTTTATGGTGTATGGCATTTTCCTGAGCAGCACGTTGTTTTACCGAGTCGGGTACGGTAGGGTATTGTGCTTGGGTCGGACATATTGCTATCGGTAATACGATGCTCGCTAATAAGAATAGTCGTTTCATGGTTTTATGTCTTTGTTTTTTGTTATTTTTATATGAGGTCATATTTGTGTAAAGGCCTGTGTGTAATATCAGCTCTTTTATAGTACAGCATCGGAAAAATAGGTTAGGATTCAACGGTGAGTTTTGCTCCGAGACGGCATTTTTACTTTGTAATGGTAATGTCCCGATCCTACATATTTTATATTTCCGTCGGGGAAATGTATTTCACCCGTCGTATTGGGAGGAACGATAATATCCCATTTTATCTGGTGCTTGTTCTTTTTCCAGCGGCTTTGTGCTTTTCCGTACGGAGTACGGTAAGAGACATTTGCATTGTCAAGGGTTTCTATCGTGAAGTCGGGAGCAAAGACGATGTGTTTGAATGCTACTTTTTCCTGAGATGGAGCGATACCTCCCAGTCGTTCGAAGCAGAAGGGGAGAAAGTCCCCTAAGAGCATGACATGGTTTCCGCTGTTCATTTTGGGGTTGGCGGTATCTCCGTTCCAAAGTTCCCAAATCGTCGTAGCTCCGTGTTTCACCATGTATCCATATCCCGGATAACTTTCTTGTGAAGCCAGTAAATAGGCAAGATCGCCCCGTCCCATATCGCATAGCTGTCGGAACAACCATTGCATGCCGATTACCCCGCAACTTACATGGGCATTATGACTTGTAGTAGCGATGACTTGTTTTTCTACATCGTCTTTATAAGGCTCTGGTACCATATCGAATGCCAGTGGCAATATATTGGCCGTTATGGTATTGTTTCCGTAATAAACGGAGTCGGTATGGTGGGAGGTGGCCATTGTCAGTGACGTGTCTTTTTTTACCACGAGGAATTTTTCGTTGAATGCTTTTTTCAAAGTCTCGGAATGCATTTCATATCGGGCGGCATCGTTTTCGAGCCCTTGAAGCCGGGCGAAATGGGACATCGTTTTCAGAACTTTGTAGAAGTATGCTGTGGAAATAAGTTTTCCGTCGGTTTTTCGGGCGGGGTCTTGGCTGTGTATCATTTCGGGCGATTCGGGCGGTACGCACCAATCGCCGTATTTGTCTTTGCGTATGATGCCCGATTTGTCAGAATATTCTTCAGCGATATGTTCCACCCACTTTTGCATCGAAGGATAGTGTCGGCGTATAGGCTCGATATTGCCGAATTGAGTGTATAACATATCGCAGGCAAAAATCAATGCACTGGGCCATGTTACATTGTCGCTGTAATAATTCCAGAATGCCGGTGCTACATCGGGTATGCAACCGTCTTCGCGTTGGGCTTCACATATATCGCGTACCCATTTGGTGTATAGGCGTTCAGTATCGAAAAGATAACTTTCTCCCCAACAACCCATTGTACGGTCTCCGAGCCAGGGTTGGCGTTCGTTGCGTTGCGGGCAGTCTACCGGCATACCTTTATAGTTGCCGAGGATACCCCACCAAGCGTTTTTGACGATCTGATTGAGTAGCTCATTTGATGAAGAGAAGTCTCCGATGACCTCCATTTCATCGCTGACGACCTCGGCAGTGAAGAGGGAAGCCAGTTGCGAAATATCGGAGAGTGGATAACCGCTCACTTCGACAAAGCGGAAACCGTGGTATGAAAATATTGGAGCCCATGTTTTTCCTCGTTCTTTGCCGTTGCATATATAGATGTCGGTCGAGAGGGCATCACGGAAATTCTCTGTGTAGAGAGCCTTCCCATCGTCGGTAAGTCGCTCGGCATAACGCACTTTTATGGTGTCGCCTTCTTTGCCCATAATACTCATTTTTACCCATCCGGCCATATTCTGACCGAAATCGATGATAAAACCGTTGGCATTTTTTATAATGCTTTTCGGTTTTATTTCCTGCCATATTTTCATGCCGGGCATCATATGGCCACGCAGAGTACCGGTGGGTATGCTTACTCGTTCGGCCGGCAGCCAAGCCGTATCGTCATATCCGGGCGAAGCCCAATCTCCCAACTCTCTACGGGCATCGTATATCTCTCCGTCGTATTCGTTGTTACTGCGAATGGGGCCATCGGGATTTATTTTCCAATCGGTATTGCTGTCGATGATCTCGCGCTTGCCATCGGTATATTCGATAATAAGATTCAGACGCAATTTGGGATAGCCGAAATTAGTGATTTTGTAAGGCTTGTAATTTTGTCGCATAGTATAGAATCGCCCATTGCCTAATACGACTCCTATGGCGTTTTCTTTTTGTAGAAAAGAGGTAACGTCGTAGGTGTTGTAAAGAATGGTTTTTCGATAATCGGTCGGAGCCGGAGTAAGCACTTCGTTGCCCACTTTCTTACCGTTGATATAAAGTTCGTTCAGTCCTAAACCCGAGATAAAAACGGTGGCTCTTTTCACAGTTTTTGCGGTTTTGAATTCGGTGCGTAAATATCTGGCTGAAAGTTTGCTGTACAATGATTCATCGTCCCACGGCATGACCCGATCGAGTCCTATCCAACGACCTCTCCAACGGTTTTCCGATAATAATCCTGTTGAGAAACGGGCTATATGGCTCCATGATGTTTGGTATGGTTGCCCTTTTCCGTATGAGGCGGTTATTTGTACTTTCCAATATGCATGGCGATTACTGCCGAGCGGTTTTCCCCGGTATGGAATCCACAAGGAACTGTCGCTTTTTATAATACCCGAATCCCATAAATCACCTTCTTCCGAGACGAGTTTGGAACTGTCGCTTGCCACTAAAATTCGATAGGAGAGTTGTACGACGTTGTATTCCGACGATTGTAGCTGCCAACTGAATCGAGGAGTTTCCGTATGGATACCCAACGGATCGGTCATACCTTCGGTCCGTAACTCCGATACGGATACAATCTCCTTTTTTGATTGCGATTGTAGTACCTGAGGTGAAAGGTATAATGACAAGCAAATGCCGATAAGTAGAAAAATGTGTTTTTGCATGGTATAGAAGGTATTATCGGATTTTACTGGATTGTGCATCGGGTAAGGATGCCCATTCGGGCGATACATATGTCTGTGAGGCATCTGTTACGATGAGAACGCAATCGCTTGTCGAAGCATTTTGCGCAGTCGGAGTGAATTTTACGACTTTATTTGCAAATTCCCCGATGTATCGCAATTCTCCGTTTGAAGGATTATACCACCATGCTTTTTTCTTTTTACCTTTTATTTTTGTCAAGTCGATGTTCATTTCGCGTCCGGTGTAGTTATATACCAGCAGATAGTCGTTTCCTCGGGTAGCTATGAGGCGGTCGTATTTCTCTCCGTTTTTCCCGACTATGATACTTTGGTCGGGAATGCGCTCGAAAACAGGGAATGTCAACATCAGATTTTTGAGATATTTCATTTGATTAAATCCGGGGTCGTTGAGAGCCTCATACCAGGGTGTGTGCGCACCGTATGCTCCTCCTGTTCCGGGACGATAGAATTGCATGATATCGTTGTGCCCATAAGTGTGTCCGAAAGCGCCTGCGAAAACCGACCAATAAGCATAACGTCGGCAATCGAAATCTTGCCATAAAGGTTCATTGGGATCATGTAACCCTTGCGGTATTTTTTCGTAAGAAGGTTCGCCGTCGAGAACCGGTTTCATGGGAGTTTTTGCCAAAGAACGCTCTACGTAGCGCCAGTTGTCCTCTTCGGTGTTTTCGGGGATAGGATAGTTCTTATCGTCGCCGCGTTGTCCATAGCGTCGGTGTCCGCTTTGGAACATGTTGAAGTCGAGCCATTCGGCATCGTTGTAATAATCGGCCGATGTCGTTCTTCCCCGGGGGTGAAAGGTCATAAGGTGGTTGGGGTCGTTGGCTTTTATGGCACGGGCCAAAGCATGCCATACTTCCGGTTTTACATCGCCCTGAATATCTCCGCCGATGATCCAGATGATATTGGGAGAATTTTTGTACCGGTCGGCTAAAAATTTTCCGTAAGCTTGTGCTTCTTCAACGGTCATGAGACCCGATTTTACCAAACCTCCCCATATACACACCATACCGATGTATATACCGTTTCTTTCAGCGGTTTTTATGATAAAATCCATGTGGTCCCAATAACCGTAAACTCCTTTTTTATTTATTTCGGAGAAATCGTATCCGTCGGGGTGGGACATTTGTCCGTATACATTGTATGCCGGTACACCATTGACGGTTTGAACTTGTACCACATTATACCCGGCTGCTTGGCAACGGCTCAGATAATATCCTGCTTCATCTCGTGTCAGGCGTTCGGGTAGCAGCCAGCCGGTATCTCCCAACCAGAAAAAGGGTTTCCCGTTTTCGTGTTTCAAGTAACGATGTTCTTTCGAGACACACAGTTTCCCGTTTTTCCAAGGGATATACGTCGGAGATTTTGCAGCATATATACTGCCGATGGCCAGAAACCCGATAAGGGTCATTAAAATCGATTTTTTCATAAGCATATGTTTTATTTATTGTTTGTCGAAGGTAATGGTACAGGATAGAGGCCCCAGTGTGGGGCGGTATCCGATCAGTTTTCCGTCGATCCAGACGAATAAGCCTTTACCTTGTCGGTAACGGTCGCCTTTTTTGTCCCAGGCAATAGTAAGATTTCGTCCGTGGTAAAGTACGTTATCGAGGCAGAAGTAGTCCCATGTGTCGTCGGGCAATAACGGGTTTATTTCAAAAGTATTTCCTGCACACGGACGTAAACCGACGAGTCCGGTAATAATCAAGTCATTGAATGTGGAATGATTGTAATACCGGCTGCGTTCCTGCTCGCCTTTGAGCCAGTATCCGGTAACTTCATCGAGGTATTCTCCGATATAAGGACGTCCGTGAAAGTAGTGCGATAGTGTGTATAATTTCAGTTGTCCAAACCAAATGCTGTCGTTTACGAATACGTTATTTCCGTTTGCATTTAAGTAATTGGCAAGAGCCGTGAGGGTCTGTGATGTTGCAAAAGGCCAAATCGGACCGTTCCATTCGCAACTGGCTTTGAAAACGGCTCGGAACTGTGGATGACGACGTTCTGCCGTCGTCAGTCCGAAAGGTGCGGAAAATCCTTTCGGATCGCTGATTTGTAACCATGCCGAGTCGAATTTCCCTTGTGTCGGCAGATTGAAATACCACGGAGTATATCCGATGGCTTCCCGCACATTGGCGAGAGTATCTCCCCTGCGTGTTTCAAAGAAAGCGTCGCTTTCGTTCCATAGGTATTTCTCTACAAGGTATTTCAATGTGTCGGCCTTGTTCTTATAAAGAAGGCTGTCGGCGTCTTCTGCATGTCGGCAGGCCTGAAAAATGGCCATGGCATTGCCGTACATATAGGAGGAAATTGTCGGGCGTGCATATTGTTTTTTTCGTCCCCCGCTTATACTCTCTTCCATAGCGTCTTGTACGTCGCTTTGCCAGTAAAGGCCGTTCGGCAAACGGTGAGTCTTTTCCCATCGGGAATATTCCCGTTTCATATCGGGAAGCAAATCCGCAAGGAAAGCGGAGTCGTCGGTAACAAGCCAGCTGTTATATATGGCATACGGTGTCCAAGAACTGTATCTGTCCATGCGTTCCATTGGTTTCCCTCCATTACCCCTATACCATGTATAGACGATTTGGCGTAGATAGCAGGTGTCTCTCAACCAGCGGCATTCGTGTATGTGATGGCCCAATGCACTCGATATGAGATTGTATTTGTCGGCATACGAGCGGGGTACGAGAAATTCGGTCATGGCATAACCTACCGGTGTGTTTTTGATATGTTTTCTCAGAGTCCACCATCGGTAATAATAAATTTCTTCCATGTTTCGATCCGGACAATCGAATACCGGAATATTTGTTTGGAGCCAGTCGGCCGATTGGTCGTTGGGTATGGCTTGTGCGATGTTCTCGTCTTCCATACGGTTGAAGTAGTCGATGTAATGTCGATAGTCGTTGAAGTCTAAAAGATTTGCCGTACGGTCGCCCGATGTTCGGAGTCTGGCTATGCGGTAGGTTGCTGGGGTTTCTTCTTGTCCGGCATTTTCGAGATCGAAATATTGGTCGGCCGGCGTGTCGGGGGTCGGTATCGAATTGATGGAACCGGTACGGAATATAATGCGTTCGATTCCTGGTACAGGAGCGAAGAACATACGTGTCGTCTTTTTCTTACCGTTGATATAAACAGTATAATTGCGGTTTCCGACCGATAGTTCCACATCGATATGGTAGATTTCTCCGGGAGAGTATTTCCCCATTTGGGAATAACGGGCCCCTCCTTTGGCTCGCATGATACTGTCGGTAAATTCCACTCTGGCGCAGGGGATACCTTCGGCATCGGCAAAGTCGATTTGCAAGTTCCCATATCCAGTTTGTTCGGCCATAATATCGAACGAGACTTTCAGTACTCGGCTTTCCGGTATTTTCCGTTCGACCCAAGCGAAAGAGAATGGATCTTTGTCGGTGATTGTGAGCCAGCGTGTTCCTTTTTTATTTTCGAGAGTAACCGGTGTGGCTATTCCTGCATAGAGATTCCATTCCCGCAAGTCGCACAGTTGCGTCGCATGGCTTATGTCGTCCTGCACGTATTCGGTAACTTTTTGACGCACCGGAACGGGGATATGACTTACCCATATATCTTCTTTCCCGACGCTGTACGATACCCACAAATCTCCGTCGGGAGGCGTCCCGTTACCCGGTTGGATACCACGTGCATATTGCGGCCCGAAACTTTTGTAATTGCCGCCGTAACGCATCGGGGGGACAATCCCGTGTATGAGATTCAGTGTCGTATACTCCAATCCGTCGTTACTTAGCGAAATGGCTAACGGCCATCGGTATTCGGCCGGATTGTATACGGTTGCATAAGTATCATCGCTCAATTTTTGTCCCCAGATTTTGGCGTTGCTGTTGACAAATCCTTTGGCTCGCTCTACGGGTTCTTCCCAAGTATTGCCCCCGTCGTTACTGATAGAGGTGAGTGCATGTTTCCATAATCCGACGATACGGTCATCGGGCAAATAATAGTAACAAAAAGCTTTATAAGGTTTATTAAGCGGAAGCATGGGGTCGTTACGGTCGGCCTCTTCAACCATTTGCATACGGTAAAGCGGATTATCCATCATTTCCCGACAGGCTTTTATAAAACCTTTGTCGCGTGCACGGGTATAGAAAGGGTAGTCGGTATTCTTTTCGTTGAAATCGTGATTGTAATAGACAAAATAAATAGGGCCGAACGTACCGTCTTTTTTTATTTCCCTTACAACGCGGCCTATACCGTTTCCGTCATTGGGATCGTCTTTTCTGTCGAGAGCAATACCGTAATTGCCAGTGGCCAATAACCGTCCGTTCGATGCCACGTAAAAGCCTACACGCTGGTGCATGATGGCTGTAAGGTTGTGTGCAGTATCGGTTCGTCCCTTTTTGGTAAAACCTTCGGGTACTTTATATTCCGGAAACAAAATTTCGGGAGAACTCCAATGATACCCGTCGGGCGAAGTCATGAGTACCGTGCGCGACGGAGGAATGTGTTCGTCGGTACTGTCGCAAAGGAAATGAAGATAGAATTTCCCGTTCCAATAACACATCATGGGCTGGTGGTTGTAAGTCCACCCGAAATTGTAAGTAGCTGTAATACTGTCGCGATTGGCCCGTAACAATTGTATGTTGTGGACTCCGACGGCGGGAGAGAGTTGCCCGTCATGACGATATGGATTGGAAAGTTCTGTTCCTGTATAACAAACTCTGTCTTGTGCCGAAATAAAAGCAACAGACATAAATAGAAAGACCGTTGTCAATAGAGCGGGAACGGAGTACTTCATGGTATGTATTTTTAACAAGGTAAAGATATTTAGAAAATTTTCGTTTTCAAACGATTAGAATATAAAACTGTATCGAGTTTATTTTTTTTATCATTTAAGTGTAATATTTGTTCGTAGGACGGTCAAAAAATGAAAGAGAATACCCCACAGGTATTCTCTTTCATTTTTATTCAATTAAGGATCAGACTGGTTTAAGGCATAAATTTATTATCGAACAAGGCTTTTCAACCAAGTGATTTCTTCCGGCCATCGGCTTTCGTCTGGCGTTTCGAGAATGAGGGGTATGTCGTCGAAGCGGCTGTCTGCCATGATCCGCTCGAACAATCCGCTGCCTAACGTTCCTTCCCGAAGTACTTCATGACGGTCGACATGGGAGTCCAATCCCTTTTTGGAGTCGTTTATATGCATGCCTCGGAGATATTTAAAGCCGACGATGGCATCGAGTTGCTCAAACGTTTCTGAAAATCCTTCCGGAGTGATCAGGTCGTATCCGCCAGCCAATGCATGACACGTGTCGATACAGATTCCGATACGGCTTTTATCTTCTACTTTGTCGATGATGTGAGCCAGATGCTCAAATCTAAATCCCACGTTAGAACCTTGTCCGGCCGTATTTTCGATGACGGCAGTAACCCGAAGTGTCTTATCGAGAGTAATGTTTATTGATTCGGCTATCCTGTCGAGGCATGCATCGATCGATATTTCTTTCAGGTGGGAACCGGGGTGGAAGTTGAGCAAGGTCAATCCCAATTGCTCACATCGCTGCATTTCATCGAGAAAGGCAGCCCTCGATTTTTCCAACCCTTCGGTCTGCGGGTGCCCCAGATTAATAAGATAACTGTCGTGAGGTAGAATTTGTCGAGCAGTATAACCGTAGGTTTGGCAACGTTCTTTAAAAAGGTCTATGCTTTTTGCTGATAAGGGGGCAGATACCCATTGTCGTTGATTTTTTGTAAAAAGAGCAAAAGCGGTTGCTCCTATGTTATGTGCATTTTCGGGTGCGTTTTCTACGCCGCCCGATGCACTTACGTGTGCGCCTATGTATTTCATAATGATAAAAATTATTGGAATATAAAATCGTATAATTCGCAGAGCGATTGGCCTTCCACATCTGATGTGAATAGTATGTAGAGTGCATGTTTCCCTTTCAATCCTTTCATGCCCGAAAGTGTGGCGGTGCGTTCGCTCACTGTACCGTCGGACGTGGAGTCGAGCTTCAATCGGCCTATCTCTTTACCTCCCCGGCTTTTCCACGGACTGTCAATCATGAAAATGATTTCCCCGTCTATGCCTGTCGATTTCAGTCGCAGGCATAATTCAGCTTTTTTACGGCGTCCCAATAAGTCGAAATTGAAATATTTATACCCGATGATGGAGCCGTTTGTGTTGTTTACGACCGGTGCATGAAAGGTATTCAGGCTGTAAGAGGCGTCGAGGCCATCATCTCCCGCATAAGTCGCTTTGACATAGGAGCCGCTGTGTATGTAGTTGGGGTATTTCTTGATAATAGGAGTGGGCCCGGTATAGTAGCAGGCAATACCGGCCGGTTGGCGTTCAAAAGGATTCAATCCTTCGGAACAAAATCCTTCGGAGGTGTATTCGGCCTCGGAAATTTCCACTTTGTCTTTTTTTACGCTGACGGTAACCGGTGCGACCATGGCCTGACGCGAAAATTCATTTGTCCCTATTTGTCGGTGATAGAAAACATACCATTGCCCGTTTATTTCGGCCAGACTGCCGTGGGTGTTCCCTCCCGGATTGGCCGTAGGAATGACTTTGCCTTCTTCGTCGTATCCGCGAGCGCGGCCATCAATAAGGGTTCCTCCGTAAGTGAACGGTCCTAACGGGCTGTCGCTGTAAGCGTAAGCCAATGTATAGTTGGTGGAAGGAAGCGAAAATTCTCCTTCTTGGGTAACCCGGCTATATATGAATACATATTTACCATTGATTTTCCGCATCGAGGAGGCTTCAAAAAATCGGAATTCGCCTTCTTGTTTACAGCCCGAAATCATATCTTCTACAATGTCGGTACCGGGTTTTACGGTACACATGGTTGTAGGGTCGAGTTCGGCGCCGAAAGAGCGATTGAATCCCCAATAACCATATATCCGTCCGTCGTCATCGCAAAAAATAGCAGGATCGAACCCGAATATACCATAAGTGGTGCGACCGTCGTCATTCCAATTGCATACCTCAAAAGGACCATCGGGACGATAGGATTTAGCTATCATGTTTTGTCTGCCGCCGACTTGGTTGTTAGGACATAAATAATACACTTTACGGCCGTTTTCAATACATTCCATTACATCGGGTGCATACAATACATCGGCCAGAGTGTCGGGTGTGAAAGGCCTGCCGTCTTGGGTAAATTCCGATTTGAAAATCACACCGTCATACCGCCATTCACGTAAGTTATCGACCGAGGCCGACCATACGACTTGGTCGCGTCCGCAATAGTGTGTGCGTAGATTATCGTGCGAACCGTAGATATATACACGGAAAGAACCGGGTTTGTCGGGATCCTCAAATACATACGGTTCTCCGTCGGGAATATGTTCCCACAAAGGAAGAAACGGATTTTGTGCATTAGCATAAAATCCGCAGACAGCGAGTACGATAATAAGGCCAAATAGTTTCCTCATGTTGTGATAACTGTTTTTATGCGAAAAATTTTTCATAAAGATATTGAATATATTGGTTGGAGACAAATTAAGAAACAATTCTTTTCAAATGATAACCGATGATAAAATGTTGAATGGACAGTTTGTTTCTTGTTATTCGGATTTTCATATATCTGATTTTGCAGAGAGAAGAAGCTTTCTTGTTGGTTTGATAATGAGTCGGATAAGGGTTGGGCCGGTAAAAAACGATTGAATTTTATTTTATACTGTCTTTCCTTTCGCTATATTTGTAGAATATAGGATACGGCTTGGCGTCGTCAAATTCAAAAACTTTGTTTTCATTTGCCCCTGCACTCGCCTTTCACTATATTTGTCTGTTGGAAAATCAGTGATGGTATTATGAATAATTTTTCTTTTCACAGCCCAACCGAGTTTGTATTCGGGAAAGATACGGAAAAACAGACCGGCCTTTTGTGTAAGAAGTACGGGGCAACACGAGTATTGATCGTATATGGTGGCGGTTCGGTTGTACGTAGCGGCCTGTTACAGCGGGTAGAACAATCGTTGGAAGATGCCGGTATATCTTATGTCGAGCTGGGGGGCATTCAGCCCAATCCTACCGATCCGAAAGTCTATGAAGGGATAGATCTTGCTCGTAGGGAAAGGGTCGATATGTTGTTGCCTATCGGTGGCGGATCGGTGATAGATACGGCGAAGGCTATTGCTGCCGGAGTTCCTTATGAGGGGGATTTCTGGGATTTTTTCATACGGAAAGCCATTGTGAAAAAGGCTTTGAAGGTCGGCGTCGTGCTTACGATTCCTGCTGCCGGAAGCGAAGGGTCGGGTAACAGTGTTATCACCAAGCTCGACGGATTACAGAAATTGAGTCTACGTACCCCAGATACATTGCGTCCCGTCTTTGCTGTTATGAATCCGGAATTGACTTATACATTGCCCTCTTTCCAGACGGCATGTGGTATTGTAGATATGATGGCTCATATCATGGAGCGCTATTTTTCCAATACTTCGGGCGTGGAAATTACCGACAGATTGTGCGAGGGAACGTTGAAAGCGATCATGAAAGAAGCGGCTGTTGTCATGCAGAAACCGAACGATTATGATGCCCGTGCCAATTTGATGTGGAGCGGAACGATTGCGCACAACGGTATTTGCGGGGTCGGGAGGGAAGAAGACTGGGCATCGCATTTCATGGAACACGAAGTGAGTGCCGTTTATGATGTGTCTCACGGTGCGGGATTGGCGGTTATTTTTCCGGCATGGTTGACTTTTATGGCCGAACATCATGTCGAAAAAGTTTATCAGTTTGCCGTGCGGGTGATGGCTATTCCAGCCGGGAAAGATAGAAAGGCCGTTGCATTGGAAGGTATCGATAGGTTGAAAAACTTCTATACATCGATCGGTATGCCTGTCAATTTCGGGGAGTTGGGAATCGAAAATCCCGATATCGATTTGCTGGTGAAAAAATTACATGCAAACAAAGGCGAGCAAGTCGGGTGTTATTTTAAACTTATATCGGAATACAGCAGGGAGATATACGAAATAGCTTGTAGGTAGATAAGATTTGTTGTCGGTTTATTCGGTGAGAAATGTTAAGCAAGAATAAAATAAAATTTATACAATCGTTGGAGCGGAAAAAGGCCCGGAAGGAATACGGGTGTTTTTTGGCCGAAGGCAATAAGTTGGTAGAAGATACGATTGTTGCATTTTCATGCAAATTGCTGGTGGCGACATCGGAATGGTTACAAGCGCATCCCCGAGTACAAGCCGACGAAGTCGTAGAAGCGTCTCCCGATGAGATATGCCGGGCATCGTTGCTCTCTTCACCACAGGACGTGATAGCTGTTTATGAAATCCCGCAGTATACCGTACAGCCGACATCGTTGTCGCAACAGTTGGTTTTGGCCCTTGATACGGTACAAGACCCCGGGAATCTCGGTACGATTGTGCGCATCGCCGACTGGTATGGTATAGAGCATATTCTTTGTTCTCCGCTTTGTGCCGACCTTTACAACCCCAAAGTCGTACAAGCTACTATGGGAGCTTTGGCTCGCGTACAAATACATTATGTCGAGCTGGTCGATTTTCTCCCACAAATCAAAGCACCGATATACGGAACATTTCTTGATGGTGAAAATATTTATACCCAATCTCTTACACCGTCGGGTATCATAGTGATGGGAAACGAGGGAAACGGTATATCACCAGAAATAAGGAGCCTTGTTACTCATACACTTTTTCTTCCCAGCTATCCCGAAGGTAGAGCAACGTCCGAATCTCTCAATGTCGCAGTTGCAACGGCAGTGGTTTGTTCTGAGTTTCGTCGTCCCAAATAAAAAATCTCCGGTGATATTCTCCGGAGATTTTTTAGAATTATAGAATATATTTTTTACAACCCTTTTGACTTGGCTTCATTCCAAAGTGAGTCCATCTCTCCGAGTGTCATTTCTTTAAGATTTTTATTTTGCCGTTTTGCCGTTTCTTCTATGTAGTTAAAGCGCTGTATGAATTTTTGATTGGTTCTTTCGAGTGCGTTTTCGGGGTTGATTTTATGAAGCCTTGCTGCATTAATGAGGCTGAATAACAGATCTCCGAATTCTTGTTCGGCTTTATTTTCATTCAAGTGGATCAGTTCGTTTTCAAATTCTCCGATTTCCTCTTTTACCTTATCCCACACCTGTTCTTTTTCTTCCCAATCAAACCCTACATTACAAGCTTTCTCTTGTATGCGGTATGCTTTGATAAGGGCGGGCAGAGTATTCGGGACCCCGGCAAGAACGGTTTTGTTACCTCCTTTTTCTTTCAATTTGAGTGCTTCCCAATTTTGTTCGACTTGTCCCGATGAATCGACTTGTGTCGATCCGAAAACATGTGGGTGGCGGTAGATTAGTTTTTCGCACAATGCGTCGCAGACGTCGGCCATGTCGTATAGTCCTTTTTCTTCTCCTATTTTTGCATAAAAAGCTACATGTAGGAGAACGTCGCCCAATTCTTTTTTTATCGATGCTGGATCGTTGTTGGTAATGGCTTCACACAACTCGTATGTTTCTTCTATTGTATTGGTGCGAAGAGATTCGTTGGTTTGCTTGCGGTCCCACGGGCATTTGAGACGTAATTCATCGAGTATGTCGAGAAAGCGGCCGAAAGATTCGATCTTTTCTTCTTTTGTGTGTCGAGGTGTCATATCGTATGTTTTTTAGCGAAGACAAAGATAAAAATTTCTGACAGATGAGCCAATTGACAATGATTAATAGATAAAAAATGACATCATCAATTTCTAAAACTCTCGATTTTCTCAAATAATATGCCTATTTTTGCAAACTTACAAAATAATATGAGTTTCTATGATTCCCAAGATCCTGTCGAAAAGCGAGGCCGATGAAATAAGCAGTTGCATCGATGAGGCCAAACACGTCGTCATCGTTTGCCATGTTGCACCCGACGGCGATGCAATCGGTTCTTCTTTGGCTTTATGGCATACGTTGGCCGATTTGGGTAAGGACGTTTATGTGATTGTTCCCGATCCATATCCAGCCAGCCTGCGTTTTTTGAAAGGCTGTAAAGATATACTTGTTTATACCCGTTATACCGACTTTGCTCAAAAACTGATAGAACGAGCCGATTTGATTTTCTGTTTGGATTTCAATGAACCGAAACGGGTCGATTCGATGGAGACGGTTTTGATGGCTTCGAAAGCAAAGAAAATATTGATAGATCATCACCTGTATCCGTCTTCGTTTTGCGATATTACGATATCTCATCCTGAAATATCTTCGAGTTGTGAAGTCTTGTTCCGTGTAATTTGCGGTTTGGGATTGTTCGAGCAGATGTCGGTCGATGCGGCTAATGCCATTTATACCGGAATGATGACCGATACGGGAAATTTTACCTATAATTCGAACTATCCCGAAATGTATATAACCATAGCCGAATTGATAAAGAAGGGTATCAATAAGGATACGATATATGCACGCATTCACAATACGAACAGCGAGGAGAAGTTGCGCTTGAACGGTTTTGCAATTTCGCAAAAGATGGAGGTGTTTCCCGAGTATGATGCGGCGATAATCAGTTTGTCTCAGAAAGAGTTGAACCATTATCATTACCAAAAAGGCGATACCGAAGGTCTTGTGAATGTTCCTCTTTCTATGGAAAATATTCTTTTTTCAGCATTTTTGAGGGAGGAATCGAATCTGATAAAAATATCGTTACGCTCCAAAGGAACGTTTCCTGCCAATAAAATTGCATCAGAGTATTTCAATGGTGGCGGCCATTTGAATGCAGCCGGAGGGGAGTTCTATGGTACATTGAAGGAAGCGGAAGATTTAATGCATAAAATATTGCCGGTTATCGGTGAATTGGCTATTCAATCAAAAAAAGAACAATAATATGAATATGAAATTTTTTATAACGATTTCGGTTTTCTTTTCGGTGTTCGCATTTGCCTCTTGCGACGACGGAAAAACATATATCGAATTGCGAGAAGAAGAAGATAACGCGATAGAAAAATACCTTACGACCGATGGTCGATGGGTGGCAGATCTTCCCGGTGATGGGAATTTCCAAACAGCAGAGAATACCGATAATCCTCCTTTTTACAGACTCCCCGATGATGTGTATATGCAGATTCTTTCGATGGGATACCGCGACTCTACCAATAGCTTTTTTGTCGCCGATGATAAAGTTTATTTCCGATATACGCGTATGAGCCTGACCGATTGGGCCGACGGTATCGTCTCGACCTCGGGCAACATGAATGACGCAAGTGGGGGTAGTGATAAGTATTATTTTACATATACGACTCAAATGGGTTCGAATTACTCGATGTATTTTGAGTATGGGCTGGGAATCCAATATCCGTTGAGATATGTAGGCAATGGAGCGTTGCTGAATTTGGTCGTTCCATCTAAAATGGGCTTCGCCAGCGAAATCTCCGATGTCATTCCCTATTTATATACCATTAAGTATAACTTGAAAGAAAATTGATAACCCGTCTATGTCATTGATAAAATCTATTTCAGGAATCAGAGGAACTATCGGCGGAAAAGCCGGTGAGGGCTTGAATCCGCTTGATATCGTAAAGTTTACAGCGGCCTATGCAACGTTTATACAGCGTACGACAAAGTTGCCGGTAAGGAAAATCGTTGTGGGAAGAGATGCTCGTGTCTCGGGCGAAATGGTCTCTCATTGTGTAATCGGTACTCTCGTAGGTATGGGGTTTGATGTTGTCGATTTGGGTCTGGCTACGACTCCGACCACCGAACTGGCCGTAGTATGGGAAGCTGCTTGCGGCGGAATTATTCTCACAGCAAGCCACAATCCCAAACAATGGAACGCGTTGAAACTATTGAATGAGAATGGCGAGTTTCTGAATGCAGACGAAGGTAACGAAGTATTGCGTATAGCAGAAACCGGTGATTTCGAGTTTGTTGATATTGAAAATTTGGGACACGTAAAAAAAGATAATACATCGATAACTAAGCATATAGATAGCGTATTGTCATTGAAATTGGTCGATGTGGAGGCCATTAAAAATGCCGGTTTTTCTGTCGCTGTTGATTGTGTGAATTCTGTTGGAGGAATAGCCATACCTGCTTTATTGGAAGCATTGGGTGTAAAGAAAATCGTTCCTCTCAACTGCCGTCCCGATGGTCTTTTTCCCCATAATCCCGAACCCTTGCCCCAGCATCTTACCGAAATATCCGATTTGATGAAAAACGGAGGAATAGATGTGGGATTTGTTGTAGATCCTGATGTAGACCGCCTAGCCATTATCTGTGAAAACGGCGACATGTTTGGTGAAGAATATACACTTGTTGCCGTATCGGATTATGTTTTGCGCCATACTCCCGGTAATACGGTTTCTAATTTGAGTTCTACCCGGGCATTGAGAGATGTAACTCGTTCTTTGGGTGGCGAGTATAGCGCCGCTGCCGTGGGTGAAGTGAATGTGGTGGCAAAAATGAAAGAAGTCGGTGCTGTCATAGGAGGTGAGGGCAATGGTGGTGTGATTTATCCCGAGAGCCATTACGGGAGAGATGCCCTTGTGGGTATTGCTCTGTTTCTGACGCATTTGGCTAAGGCGAAAAAACAAGTGAGCGAATTGCGTGCTACATATCCCTCGTATGGAATGACGAAACAACGTATAGATTTGACGCCCGCTATCGATGTCGATGCCTTGCTTCGGGCTGTCAAAGAACAATATGCCCGATACGAGGTTACTGATATAGATGGGGTGAAAATAGATTTTCCCGATGGTTGGGTACATCTGCGAAAATCGAATACTGAGCCGATTATCCGGGTTTATGCCGAGGCGGAGACGGTAGAATCGGCCGAAGAAAAGGCAGCTGCTGTCATGACGGTTATCCGGTCTATGGTAGAGTAAGCTGTACGTTGTCTTTTGGTTCGGATAAAAACAAACTCGATAAATTTCTTTTCCCGATAGAATATGAACAGATTGGAATATGAAATCGAACAGTTCCTACGGAGATTGGAATTGAGCGAAGCCGGTGTCGAGTGGACTAAAAGAATCGTATGGGTAATTGTCATTTTACTCATTTCTCTTTTGTTGGCGAGAATATTTCGCCATTTTTTTATCCCCGTATTACAGAAGATAAGTAAGCGTACCAAGATACAGTGGGACGACCATTTGTTTGAAGACGATATCATGCACAAGGCCACGAGGCTCATACCTCCTGTGGTCTGGTATTTGCTGTTGCCTTTTGCTTTTGGGAATATGCCGCATTTGCTGGATATTTTTTTGCGGGGTGCCCAAATATATCTTATCGTGGTATCGTTGATGCTCATCAATTCGGTCATGAGTATACTGTATAAGATTTCGAATATGAACGAAACCTTGCGTACACGACCGTTGAAAGGCGTTTACCAAATGGTGATTTTGGTTTCGGGTTGTATCGGTTCTGTCTTGATTATCAGTATACTTCTCGGGAAAAATGCGACAACGATATTGGCCGGATTAGGAGCTTCGGCAGCCATATTGATGTTGATCTTCAAGGATAGTATTCTCGGTCTTGTTGCCGGTGTGCAGCTGTCGGCCAATGATATGTTGCGTCCCGGCGATTGGATTACAATGAATAAATACGGTGCCGACGGTTTCGTAACCGAGGTAACATTGACTACCGTAAAAATACAAAATTTCGATAAGACGATAACGACGATACCTCCGTATGCGTTAGTGAGCGATTCATTCCAGAATTGGCGGGGTATGTTTGAAAGCGGTGGTCGGCGTATCAAACGATCTCTCCTTATCGATGCCCATACGGTGCGATTTTGTACCCAAGAAGAATGCTTACATTTCCGTGAGCGACATTGGATCGGAGAGAATGAGGGACGGGAAGAACGGTCGTTAGTCAATCTGTATGTATATAGGAAATATGTATTAAACTATTTGCAGAACTCTCCTTATGTGCACGATGATTTGTTGCAGATGGTGCGTATGTTGCAGCCTACGGCCGAGGGTATTCCTATCGAGGTGTATTGTTTTACACAAGAGACTAATTGGATCAGTTATGAAACCCATCAAGGGGAAATTTTCGATCATTTGTTGGCCGTATTGCCCGAATTCGGACTGCGAATATTTCAGCGACCTTCGGGTATCGATATGCAGGATTTCGGAATAAGAGAAAGCCGCTAATCATTATTCCCGTTTTTGCCAAATTTATGAGAGCCGATTCGGAGTCTTTTACTGTGTGTCCCGTTGGAGTCTGTTTTTTAGATTCACCTTTTTATTTTATCTTTGTACTGAAATTTATCTTGAATATACAGGAATGAAAAATATCCGGAACTTTTGTATCATTGCGCATATCGACCACGGTAAGAGTACATTGGCCGATCGCTTGTTGGAATATACGCATACCGTTGCTCCGAAAGACCTGCAAGAGCAGGTTTTGGACAATATGGACTTGGAAAGGGAACGGGGAATTACGATCAAGAGCCATGCCATACAGATGGAATACGGCTATAAGGGAGAAAAATATATTTTGAATCTGATCGATACTCCGGGACACGTCGATTTCTCTTATGAAGTATCTCGATCGATAGCTGCCTGTGAAGGGGCTCTGCTTATTGTCGATGCTTCACAAGGAATACAGGCGCAGACCATATCGAATCTTTATATGGCCATAGAAAATGATCTTGAAATTATTCCTGTCATGAATAAGATCGACCTCGATAGCGCGATGCCCGACGAGGTGGAAGACCAAATTGTGGAGTTGCTTGGCTGTAAACGGGAAGAAATATTGCGAGCCAGCGGTAAGACGGGACAAGGTGTAGAAGATATCCTCAATGCCATTGTAGAACGTGTTCCCTCTCCCGAAGGCGATCCCGATGCACCTTTGCAATGTCTTATATTCGACTCTGTCTTCAATTCGTTCCGGGGAATCATTGCTTATTTTAAGATTGTAAACGGTGTGATTCGTACCGGAGATCGGGTGAAATTTGTCGCTACGGGTAAAGAGTATGAAGCCGACGAAATAGGAGTGTTGAAGTTGGATATGTCTCCTCGTAAAGAATTGCGTACGGGAGATGTGGGATATATCATTTCGGGAATCAAGACCTCACGGGAAGTGAAGGTGGGAGATACCATAACGCATATCGATAGACCTTGTTCCGAGGCGATAGATGGGTTTGAAGAGGTGAAGCCGATGGTTTTTGCGGGGGTATATCCTATTGAAAGCGAAGATTTTGAAGATTTGAGAGCTTCCCTTGAAAAATTACAGCTCAATGACGCTTCTCTTACATTCCAACCCGAATCTTCCGTAGCTCTCGGATTTGGTTTCCGTTGCGGATTCCTCGGGCTTTTACATATGGAAATCATACAGGAACGGCTCGATAGGGAGTTTGATATGGACGTCATTACGACTGTTCCCAACGTTTCGTATAAGGTGTATGATAAGAAAGGGAATATGATCGAGGTGCATAATCCGTCGGGACTGCCCGATGTTACGCTCATCGATCATATAGAGGAACCTTATATCAGAGCTTCTGTCATAACGGCGACCGATTATATAGGACCTATTATGACATTGTGTCTGGGAAAACGAGGAGAGTTGGTAAAGCAGGAGTATATATCGGGCAATCGGGTAGAGCTGATTTACGATTTGCCATTGGGTGAGATTGTTATCGATTTTTATGACAAACTGAAAAGTATCTCCAAAGGATATGCTTCGTTCGATTATCACTTGCATGATTTTCGTCCGTCGAAACTGGTGAAACTCGATATATTGCTCAACGGGGAGTCGGTCGATGCATTGTCTACCTTGACTCATGCAGATAATGCCGTTGCTTTCGGTCGGCGCATGTGCGAGAAACTGAAAGAGTTGATTCCTCGTCAGCAATTCGATATTGCCATACAAGCGGCCATCGGAGCCAAAATCATTGCCCGGGAAACGGTAAAAGCCGTCCGGAAAGACGTTACGGCCAAATGTTATGGTGGCGACATAAGCCGGAAACGCAAGTTGTTGGAAAAACAGAAAAAGGGCAAGAAGCGCATGAAGCAAATTGGTTCGGTGGAGGTTCCCCAAAAAGCATTTTTGGCAGTGCTGAAACTCGATTGATAACTTATGCGGAACAAAAGTCTTTTTAACTTGTTTTAATCGGAAAAAAGATTTGGTATGATAGATCGCATTTACGCTTTGCGCAAATCTTTGCATAATTATGCCAATGGCGGTTATGTGTTGATTGCCGTTACGGTACTGGCAATGGTTATTGCCAATAGTCCGTTGCAAACCCTTTATTTTTCATGGTGGGAACGGCCGGTATTGCTGCAAATCGGCGATTTTAATCTGTTTGAACATCACGGCCATGCCATGTCATTGATGCAGGTCATCAATGATGCGCTGATGGCTATTTTCTTTTTTTCCGTAGGATTGGAAATAAAGCGGGAGGTCTTGGTCGGAGAGTTATCCTCTTTAAGAAAAGCTCTTTTGCCGGTCATTGCAGCCGTAGGGGGAATCGTATTGCCCATAACGATTTATCGTTTGTTATCGTCAGACGCGGCAATATTGCAGGGTAGTGCAATTCCTATGGCGACCGATATTGCTTTTTCGTTGGGAATATTGAGCATGTTCGGAAAAAGAGTTCCGATAGGATTGAAAATATTTTTGGCGACTTTGGCCATTGCCGATGATATAGGCGGTATATTGGTTATCGCATTGTTTTATACCGAACAGTTATCGATTTTATGGCTTGTATATTCGGCATTGGTATTGGGCGTGCTTTTATTGGGATCGCGTTTGCATATCCATAGCAAATTGTTTTATGTGGTCGGTGGCGTTACCGTATGGTATTTTTTCTTGCACTCCGGTATACATCCTACGATAGCGGGTGTATTGGTCGCTTTTTGCGTACCGGCGCATCCGGTAATGGATACGCGACGTTTCATCGATGAAATATGTGAAGCTGTGAGGGACTTTCCCCAGACGAAGCAGATCAAACGCGGTGAAACATATATTCTTTCGCCCGAACAGTTGAATGCATTGAAGTCTGTCGAGTCGGCATCGGATAAGGTGATAAGCCCTTTACAAGACTTGGAAGACACATTGCACCCGCTTATCAATTATTTGATCATACCGTTGTTTGCCTTTGCCAATGCCGGCATTTCATTGTCCGACATTACATTTTTATCTTTGTTTCAGGGAATAAGTTTGTCGATATGGGTGGCTTTGGTGGCCGGAAAGTTTATCGGAATCATGCTGTTTTCTTATCTTCCTGTCGTATTCGGCTGGGCGAAAAAGCCCGATATTGTAACATGGCCTATGATAGCCGGCGTTTCGGCTTTGGGAGGAATTGGATTTACGGTTTCGTTATTTATTGCCAATCTTTCTTTCCCGCTTGATAGCGCAACGAATGTGTTGTTATTGAATCAGGCGAAACTCGGTATTTTGGTCGGTTCTTTGTTGTCGGGTGTAATCGGGTATTTTATTCTATCCTCGACTTTGCCTAAAAAGCCTGTCAACGAGTAAACAAATTTCTGGTAATGGGTGTTTTCCTTTGAAAAATACCTGTTATGATTCTTATTACCGATATCATCAGTTCCCCGGTGGGACATGCGTTATTGCAGCTGCTCTTGTCTCAAAAAGAGCACGAACCGGTGCGGGTGATGGTAACTCCTTACGACAGATTGAGCCATGAAGACGGCTTTGAACCGGTTGTCTCTTCTTTTTATGATTTGCCTTCGCTTGATAGAGCGTTGAAAGGGGTGGATACGTTATTGATATCTACTTTCAATTTGTTTACCGACTGCCGTTGCGGATACTTGAACTTGTTACATGAGGCTGTTGCAGAAGGGGTAAAAAGGATTATATTCATCAGTTCAGCAGGTCGGGGCGATTCGGTCTCCCTTCCTATGCAAGAGAATCGGGAAACAGAGATGCATATACAGCAGAGCGGCATACCCTATGCTGTTTTCAGGGTGAATATACTGATGGAAAATCTTCCGTTTTTCATAGGGACGGAACAGGGGACGGGTATTTATTATCCTGCGGGGAACGGGCGCGTTGGGTTTGTATCGGTACACGATGTGGCCGAAGCGATACTCCCTTTTGTAACCGGTCGTTTTGGGGTAGAAAATAGGGCTTATACCTTGAGTCATGAAATTACCTATTCCTTCGATGATATAGCGGCAAAACTCTCTCAATATTATTCCGGCCGGGTGAAATACGAGTCGGTCGATTTGGCGTTTTACAGAAAGACGCTTTTACAAATGGATATTCCTGACGATACGGTCGACCGTCTTTGTTCCGTGGCGAAAGCCATATCTTTGAATTGTTACGATTTGAGCGATTATACATTGAAAAGATTGCTCGGCCGTCATGCCGAACAAGAGCAGTTGCGGCAACGCATACGTCGCTGGTTTTCTCAAAAAGAGAGCGGGCCTTTCTTATTCGGTTCTCAGTTGACGATGCTTTCGGATTATTTACACGGAATGTATCGCCATTTATAAAAGAATATTGACCGATGCACCTAAGGTAAACGAAGAAAGATTTTTATTTACGCTTGTTATGACGTTCGGTTTGTCTGCGAAATAGTAGCGATACCGGGCAGGAGTAAGAGTGTAATCGAAAAAGAAGCGGAATCCCATTTTCAGCTTGGCCCAATAGGAGATGTTGAGACCGGTTTGGAAGTCGGGTGCGTGCATCTCTTTCAGTTTCAGGAACGGAATAGTCGTTTCTCCTTCATCTTCGGATAAGTATAATGTTTGCGCATCGGAAAAAGAATAGCCTGCCAGCAGTTTGCTACCTATTGACCATCGGTAAGTCAATGCGCAATCGAAGTAGGCTCCAACAGAGGCCGATACGAAATCTATACCGTCTTCCACCACAGCCGTCTTCCGTCCCGGGAGGTAGGAGGCAAAAGAGTCGTTCATTTGCAACTGTGCCGGGACATGGCTGGCAATGACTTGTCCGCCTATACCTACGTAATTATTGATAAACCATGCCCCTTCGATACCCGAGCTGGCTCCGGCCGAGGTATGGAATACCAATTCGTCCGACAAGCGTATCTCTCTCGGCATGAACATATATCCGGTATATAATCCGAGAAACGAGGGAGTCCGGTCGGGAAAACGCAGATCATAGTCATATTCTTTCCATTGTATTCCTTTATCTTTGAAAATCAGCCCCGTGATCCAATACCCCAGCTCCGTCGAGATGATACCGATACCCGCCCCGGCCAGAACATCGGAAATCCAGTGCCGATTGTTGAGCAGTCGGGAATAGGCGGTTGCCGTAGCGATGGTATAGCCCGCTACGCTGTACCACGGACTGCGTATGCCGTATTCCTTGTGGAACATGGTGGCTGCCATGAATGCCGTGGCCGTGTGTCCCGACGGGAAAGAGTTGTGGCTGCCCGAATTAGGTCGTTGCGATTTGGCCGTATATTTGATACCGTTTACAAGGGTTGCCATGATCGCGACGGAGAAAGCGTCGGCGGTAATCATGCGTCCCCACGAACTGCGGCTTTTTACCCCGCCTATTTTCAGCCCGAGCATAAGGACCGCCGGAGCGTATTGCAGGTAATCGTCGTATTTATGGCGGAAGTTGGGAACATAGGCGTTACGCAGGTCGTTGACAGGCTGTTTGGCCCATTCCACGGCTATGCCGCTCAGTATAAGCGGAACCGAGACCGATGTCATTTTGAACCACTCTTTCGAGGTGAGTTTGTCGAGCCTCTTCTGTCTTTCCCCGTAGAACAAGGGGCGGGAATAGGACTTGTCGGCATTTATGGAGAGAGCGGCCGGGGAGAGTAGTACTCGGTTTGTCGTATCTGTTTTTTCGAATGAGGCAGCCGGTTGTATGTTTACGGCCGAGATGATTCCTATAATGGAAAGCAGAAAAATCTGTTTATGGAACTTGTGCATGGATAAAAGATATTTTCTGCAAAGGAAAGAATTTTTGCCGAAAAAAGAATAATTTATGGTGAACGAAAAAACGGATTATTTGTTTATAGAAAACAGAAGGGCAGATATAGAGATTTCTTTTTTGTGTTTTGTATTTTCTCAATCGCGGTCTCTATATCTGTTCTTTTATTTTTTCCGTAATCTGTTTACACAATAATTCAAAAGGAAGAGTTCCGTCGACCCAGTGTATGGTGAATCCTCGGCGTTCCATACCCCTGAACCAAGTCATTTGCCGTTTGGCGAATTGATGAATGGCGATTTCAAGGCGTGAGAACATTTCATTGTAAGAGTAGTCGCCTCGAATGTATTCGGTCAGGTATTTATATTCCAGTCCGTAGTAAATCAGGTCTTCTGCCGCGATACCCTCGTCGAGGAGAGCTTTCACCTCTTCGACCATACCGTTTTCGAGACGGGCTTTAAGGCGGTCCGAAATACGTTTACGACGCAGTTCCCGATCTATGTCTATACCTATTATATAACTTTCGAGCGGAGTATCCCTGCGTTTTTCCGGCGGCATGTTTTTGTAGTATTCCCCTATTTCTATGGCTCGGATAGCCCGTTTACAAGTATCCACGTCGGTTTTGTTATGTAGGGTTTTGTAGGTTTTTAGAATCTCTTCCAGTTCTGCCAGCGACTTCCCGGCCAACGATTCGCGCAGAGCTTTGTTTTCGGGGACGAGCGGCATGCAGTAGCCTTTCAGTACGGTTTCGATATACAATCCCGTTCCGCCGCATAGGAGAGGGGTGTTTCCCCTTCGACGTATCTCGTCGAAGGCGGTATTGAAGTCGCGCTGATATTCGTAGAGGTTGTATTTATAGCCCGGTTCGCATATATCTATCAAGTGGTACGGTATCTGTCGTCCCATTACCGTATATTCATTCAGGTCTTTTCCCGTACCTATATCCATGCGTCGGTATATCTGTCGGGAGTCGGCGCTGATGATTTCGGTATGCAGAGCGTCGGCGAGCAGTACACCCAGAGCCGTTTTTCCCGATGCCGTAGGGCCTAATAAAGTGATGATGTCCATGAAGTTATATGCAAGATTCGGTTCCTGTTTGTTGCAAAGATACGTAAAAGGAGAAAGAAAATCTATCTTTTCACGAGGGAATGTCGACTGTTTGGGTTTATTGTTTGCAAATATATTGCATATTATTTCATAAAAATCCTATTATTGGATATTAAAAATGCGATATGTAGAAATAAAAATGAAAAAAAATCCTGCGGAAAAAATCTTTTTGAAATGATATATATATGACTGAATAAAAAGCAGATAACATTTATCTTATTGGTCTGACAAAATGATACTGCTTGTGAAGAATGAAATAAAAAACGTAATATTGTTTTTTATTTTACTGTCTTTATTATAACTTTGCGAGCATTAAGACACCAAAAGTTTACCTAAAATATTACCCTTTTAAAGGTAATTGTGCCAAGTGCTATGAGAAAATATTTACAACTGTTAAGTATTGTTGTTTTGCTTTTGTCTTCTTCTCAGGTAATGGCTCAAAAAGTAAGAGTCGTTACAGGGCACGTTTATGACCCGGGAAAAGAAGCATTGGTCGGTGTAACGGTAGCGGTGAAAGGTTCTACGTCGGGTGGAGCCATTACCGACGAAAACGGCCGTTATATGATTCTTGTCCCCAATGAAAACGGGACGGTTATTGTTTTTTCTTCGATCGGTTTCGAGAAAAAAGAGGTAGCGGTCGGAGACAAAAAAGTCATAGATGTAACGATGACCGAGAAGAGTGCTTATCTCGACGAGGTGGTGGTAACCGGTTATCAGAATGTCAATCGGCGGGAATTGGCGAGTGCCGTTTCCCAGATAGAGATGGACGAAATAAAATTGTCCGATAAATTTTCCATCGATCAGATGTTGGCTGGTCAGGTTGCCGGTATGTCGGTAACGACGACCGGTGGCGGCCCGAGTGCCACGCCGAAAATCCGTATTCGTGGAACCTCTTCTTTATATGGGAATACGGCGCCTTTGTGGGTACTCGACGGGATTATTCTCGACGATAACAGTGTCAACTGGGACGCGAGCGGTAACCTCGATCCTTTGGCCGAAGATGCCCAGTACCTTGTCGGTAATGCGATTGCGGGGGTCAATCCCAATGACATCGAGAGTATTACCGTGCTGAAAGACGCTTCGGCAACGGCCATATACGGTGTGCAGGCAGCCAATGGCGTTATCGTCGTTACAACCAAGAAAGGACGTAACGGCCCTGCACAGGTTACATACAATGGATCGGTTTCGATCAACCAACGGGAAAATTATCGTCGTCTTTATTTGATGGACGCCGGTGAGCGGGTGCAACTCTCGAAAGATTTGCTCGATTCGCGACTTTCTTATACCCGGAAAGATTTCAATCTCGGCTATGAGATGTTGAAGGCTCAGTATGATGCCAAGAAATTGACGCGATCGCAATTCGATGCGGCTGTAACCGAGATGATCGACCGTAATACCGATTGGTTCGATCTGCTTTTCCGTAATGCCGTAACGCAAAATCACACGCTCAGTCTTTCGGGCGGAAACGAAAGCACCACCTATTATTCCTCCGTCGGAGCCTCCATCTCTCAGGGTACGGCGCGGGAAGAGGTGTCTAAACGTTATACGGCGACTTTGAAAGTCAATTCGTGGATAAGCCCGAAAGTATATATCGGCTTTCAGTTGAATGGTTCCATTACCGATAATCAGGGATATCACAGCAGTTTCAATCCCGACTCCTATGCCCGGGAAACAGCACGTACCATACCAGCCTATAATGCCGATGGTTCGCTTTTCTTCTACCGTCCGTATGAATCTTTTTCAACAAGTAATATGGCCAATCAGACTTATGCTTTCAATGCTTTGCATGAGTCGCAGACCACAGGTAATTATGCCGACCTTGCCAGCTTGACCGGTTTGATGAATTTCGTGTGGAAAATTTACGACGGTTTGCGTTATGAAATGACCGGGTCGTATGTATATAATGCAACGAAAACGACGACATGGGCACAGGAAGATTCTTATTATGTAAATCAACTTCGCGGATATGTTTTTGATGAATTGGAGTTCGGTAGTTCTTTTTGGAACGAAAGCGTTATACCGCAAGGGGGTGTTTTGTCGAAGAGTGAGGCAACCAAAACGACTCTCGATATACGAAATACATTGAGTTATTCCAAAGATTTCAAAGGTCATTTGGTGAGCGCGTTGGCTACCTCTGAAATCCGCAGTGTGATTACTGACGGTTTTTCAGGTACACACTACGGTTGGATGCCCGAGCGCGGGCAGGTTATATCTCCCTCTTATACCGATGCCTATATTGTCGATTTGAAAAACGGCGCTTTCACCCCTGTGATAACAGACAACCGAGCCAATACGGTTTCTTGGATTTTCTCTGGTATTTATTCCTATAAAGATAAGTACACGTTGAATGCCAATGTGCGTATGGATGGCAGCAACCAGTTCGGCGAGAACCCTAAGTATCGTTTCCTGCCCATTTGGTCCGTAGCCGGTAAATATGCGTTGACCAACGAAGCCTTTATGAAACCTTATGAAGATTGGCTTTCCTATTTGGCTTTGCGCCTCTCTTATGGTATACAGGGAAATGTCGATAAAGGTACATCGCCCGATTTGGTGATGCAGATAGGTTCTATCGATTCCAATACAGGTATGGCTACATCGACCGTTGCTTATTGGCCGAATGAAGACTTGCGTTGGGAGAAAACAACGCAGTACAATGTCGGTTTGGACTTTTCTTTCCTGTTGGACCGTATCACGGCGACGGTCGATTTTTACAAGAAGGTGGGTACCGACATGATCGTCAATAAAACCATTTCGGCGGTAAACGGATATACCATTCGGAAGATCAATGGTGGTAATGTCAACAACAGCGGTGTGGAATTGGCGGTAAAATTTACGCCGTTACAGACAAAGGATATGCGTTTGGTTATCGGCTTTGTACACTCGTATAATAAAAACGAACTCATCAAGGCCAATGACGAGACGAACAACACGCGAGAGAATATGTTGTCGGGATCGGCTTTGATCGAGGGAGAGGCTTTGGGTACGATTTATTCTTATCCGTTTGCTGGTCTTGACCATGAAACGGGATTGCCGGTTTTTTATGATAAAAAAGGTAATACGTCGGCTACGTGGTTGAGTAAAACCTATAAAAATTACACCCTTTATGAAGATGAGATAGAACTTGTGAAGTCGGGAGTGGTTTCTCCTCCTCATACGGGAGGTATCAATCTCGAATACCGATGGAAAGAGTGGATTCTCCGCGGCTCGTTCACCTATTCGCTGGGAGCGGTCAATCGTTTGCCGTTTATCTACGGCGATTACGATTCGGTGTTCGACCCCGAGAAGAATGTAACACGGGAAATTCTGAATCGTTGGCGGGAACCCGGTGATGAATTGCATACCAATATACCGGCGCTTTACGACGACAATACCTATACCAATTTGGGAATACGTCCTATGAGAGCCAATGTCGATCATATCTATGGCACGTCGATGTACGACTATTCGACGGCGCGGGTATGTTCTACCAACAATTTGCGTTTGCGCAGCTTGTCGCTCTCGTATATCTTCAACAAAAAGGTGCTCAAGAAAATGCACTTGTCCAACTTCCAGATTTCGGCGCAAGCCAATAACCTCTTTATTATTGCCGATAAACGTTGGCACGGCTTCGACCCCGAGCAAGGTAGTTCTGCCAACTCGTCGATACCGCGTACCTATTCGCTTTCGGTAACGATCGGTTTTTAACCTGATATAAAAATGAAAATGACTACGATGATACGAAAAGTTGTTTATCCTATCCTTCTGGCTTTGTGTTTGAGTACAGGAGGTTGTAGCGATTTTCTCGAGCGGTCGGCTCAAAACTTGGTGATACCTACGACATGCGCCGATTACACCGAAATATTGCAAGGAGAAGGTTATTTTTATAATTTGGTGAAGATGGGTGTCTGGTTAAACCTGATGACCGACGACATGGAATTATATACACCTCTACAAGATAATACCTTGCCGGTTACTTTGAATAAATATCGTTATGTCTATCAATGGCGCGACGAAATAGAAATCGAAGACGAATCGTTTGAAGATGAATTGTTCAACTATCTCTATTCCCAGATATTGGTGGCCAACACTTGTCTCGACGCTTTGAATAGGGGGTTGGAAGGTACGCCCGAAGAACAAGATATTTTGCGAGGACAGGCCTTATTTCACCGGGCATTTTCTTACTTGATGCTGGCCAATGTATATGCCGTACCCTACGATATGGCTACTCCCGAGACATTGTGCGTGCCGTTGAAGACCGACCCGACCCCTTCGTTGCAGCCCTACAATCGGGCCACCTTTGCCGAAGTATATGAGCAGATCGACAAGGATATAGTAGAGGGATTGAAAGTTTTGAAGGGTAAAGATACCGGTAATTATTACTATATCGGCTACGATGCCATGCTCTTTGTCGCCATGCGCAAGGCTCTTTATACCAATGATTTCGATGCGGCTATCGAGTATGGAAAAGAAATTTTGGCTTCTAATGACAAGCTCTTTGACATCACAGACCGTACACAATCGGTGGCTCCGGGGGAAATCTCTGGTTCGGCTGATTATGATAATTTCATGCAGCCTGCCAATCCGGAATTGATGTATTGCTTCGCAGGTTCTACATCGACAATATCTACTCTTATTTCCATATCGAATTCTGGGGAACAAACGTTTACTTTATCTCGTACTATTGACAATAACCTAATAGGTCTGTATGACTACGATACGACGACCTGCATCGGGGATCACCGGTTGGCCTATTGGTATATACCTCCACGGAAAGGCAAAGATCAATATTATAATGCGGGAAATTATAATGCCTTGAAGTTTAATTCCTATGATAATCTCTATATGAGAGCGGCATTCCGATCGGCCGAGGCATACGTTACGTTGGCCGAAGCGTATGCGCGGAAAGAGAGTCCCGATTACGATACAGCGCTCGATTATGCCAATCGTCTGCGCAAATACCGATTGGACGCACAGGCTTATCGGGAATTGACGCCGTCCGATTTTAGGGGAGGAGAGGAAATCGTGCAATTTATTTGGGACGAGCGCCGTCGCGAACTCTGTTTCGAGGAGTTGCACCGGTTTATCGATCTTCGCCGCACGACAAGAACGGAGATTGTACACCCATACGGTAAAGCCGGTTATTACAAATTGGAGAAGGATGATGCGGCCTATACGCTGAATTTCCCGATCGCCGAACGGAGAATCAATCCGCAGAATGTAAACTCCCGTCCGGTACGCTCTATGATTTCTTATTGATGGAATAAACCCGAATTACAAACCTTTTAATTTAAAGTGAATTATGAAAAAAACTTTGATGTTTGCAAGCTGTTTGTTGGCAGCAGTGGCGTTTACCGCTTGTAGCGACGACGACAATAATAACGACGGTGGCAACGGTAATGATATTACTAACCAGACTCCCGATGAAGCTATTGATGCCTTCAATACCAAGTACGACTTGAATGCTACGCTCGATGTCGATACGGCGACTTTCTGCTATGCTTCACCCGATGGTCGTATGTTTAAATGGGATACCGACATTGTTACAGAAGACGGTGATTCCGTTCCCGATTTCTACGGACAGTATTTTGTGGCGGCCGATAACGAGTATGTGGGTAAAGTTCTCAATTTCCTCGAAACCGAAGTATTCCCTGTATTCGGTAATGATTTTATTGCAAAATATATGCCTCGCACCATCTATTTTGCCAGCGAAGTACAATATAATCCTTATTATACCAATCGCGGTATGGGATTGGTAAGTCATTCGAAAGATATACATTATGCTTTTGAAGGAGGAACTTGTTGTCCCGAATTTATCATGTTCTCGCACTGCTGCGCTGATTTCGACACGATGGATAAGACCTATCTGAAACGTCTTTATACTTCATTGGTTGTGGAATATGTTTTCTCCAATATCGCCAATTCGCAGTTGGAAGAACCGACCGAATTCAATCAATACAGTATCGACTACACGGTGGGTGTAGACTTAGGAGGTCTGATTTTCTCTGTGAATGCAAACAGCGATGGTTATTATAGTTCGACGGCCGATGATTTCGAAGAAGGATGGGTGAATTATGGATTGTATTGGAATTCGTTTGACGAAATCGTAAACGGCGAAAATCTGTGGCATGTGCCGACTATTTGGTATCAGAGCGAATTGCGTCCCGGCCGAGTAGGAGTTTGTGAGCTGAATCTTTTTAGCAGCGAACAAGTTGCGGAAGTTGGTTATCCTACGGCTTATTATGCCAATTATTTCCGTCCTTCATTGGCACAGGTTATGGGTGATTATGTAGCCTTTATCGTAACGACAACGGCTGCCGAGAAAGAAGCCTATTATGCCGAAGTAGAAGCATCTCTTTCTCTGGAAGAAAATGGTTTCTTTGCATTTCCACCGGCCGAGGATTACTTGAATGGTAGTGGAAAAACCAAAGAAGATGTGCTTCCCGACATCAAGGCCCGTGTAGAACTCTGCAAAGAATATTTTGCACAATATGGCGTTACACTGGCCGATAAACAATAATAAACTGTAAATGTAGCAATCCTTACATGCTCCTTTCAGGGTGTGTAAGGATTGTTGCGATAATAAACAATAAAACTATGAAATTGAAAAATTTAACCGCAATCGCCTTAACAGGTATGGTGTGCTTGTCGGCTTGTACGCCCCAGTACACGGTAGAAGGAAAATGGGCAGATGGCGCCGGAAAAACGGTGTATCTGCAAAAGAAAGTGAATGATGAGACTCCGGTCATCGACTCGGTCGTTGTAGCTGCCGATGGTTCGTTCTCGTTTACCCTTCCTGCCGGAGTAGATGTGTATGAACTCAATGCTGCAAAAGAAGCGAAAAAGGAAATTCTTGTTTCGGAAATTCCTGTTGTCGTAACGATAGCCACAGAACTTCGTACAGCAAAGGACAGTTCGACCTATGAAACCCTTTCGATCGAAGCCGTAGGTGATGAACAGAAAGTGTATGAGCAAGGTACGCAGATGATTATGACCGCTTCTTTCATGCAACTGGGGCGTATGTTTGCCTTATCGAACATCTTACAGGGAAAAGATACGACGATGACTCTGGATTCGGCCGTCGTATTCTTCGATATGATGGATGCCAGAATGAATGAAAGTATCTATAATTTCGTGGACTCTGCCAAAAATAATTATGGTGTTGCCTATTTTATCAAGGATTATATGATAAGAAGCATGCCTTTCGATACCGTACAGGTTGCATACGATGCTCTGACCGACCGTGTGAAACAATCGGCTCCCGGTCTGGAATTGAAAAATGCGGTAGAGGCATTGGCGGCTGTTTCGATAGGCGGTACGGCTCCCGACATTACGTTGATGACTCCCGACAGTACCGAGCTTTCGTTGTCGAGCTTGCGCGGACACTATGTATTGCTTGACTTCTGGGCTTCGTGGTGTGGTCCTTGCTTGCGTGAAGTTCCCAATGTAAAAGCCATTTACGAGAAGTACCATGACAAGGGCTTCGAGATATTCGGTGTTTCGCTCGACGAGACAGCCGGTCCGTGGAAAGCTGCCATTAAGAAAAACGATATGAACTGGCACCATGTATCGTCGCTCAAAGGTTGGGAATGTCCTGTTGCCAAACAATACAATGTTACCGGTATTCCTCGTATGTATATCATCGATCCCGAAGGAAAAATCATTGCTCAGGATTTGAGAGGTGAGGAGTTGGCAAACTTTGTTGCCGGACTTTACGAATAAAATTTACGTATTTCATAAGGGAAGCCCCGTATCGGCTATATGCCGGTACGGGGCTGTTTTTTCGTATCATTCAGAGGGGTGTAACCCCGAGGAATCCCATTTCCAAAGTAAATGTCATTCTGAACGTAGCGTAAGCGTAGTGAAGAATCCCCGTTGCAAGGTTGTCCCATAAAAAGAACAGCCAAGAGGGAGTAACCCCGAAGACACCTTTTTCAAAGCAAATGTCATTCCGAACGTATGTGAGGAATCTCAATCCATTATCGGGAGAATGTCATACATAGGAAAAGCGAAGTATCTCTTGTAAAAGGAAATCTCCGGCAAACAACGCGGGATTCCTCGTCGGCCTATCGGCCTCGCCCGGAATGACAGAATTGTCATCTCAAACGTAAGTGAGAGATCTTGTGCTTTGCACTTGGCAATAAATTCCCCCCCCTGCGTTCGTCGGAATGGCGCTCTTTTGAGTACGGATTACCATTCCAACACGACATCGTATGGAGAAGAAACATTGTAGGTGATTGTACTCTTACGACTCGTGATCGTGTGTGAGAAATGTCTCGATATTATAACGCGGGCGCTGTTTTACCTCGATGTATATTTTCCCGATATATTCTCCTATGGTACCTATGGCAATGAGCAACACGCTGCCCAAGAACCAAAAAGAAAGCATCAACGACGTCCAGCCTTCTACGGTACGCCCGATGAAAAACGAAACAAGCGTATAAATCGCCATGACAAGAGTGATAAAAAGTATGAGAAAACCCATGGAGGAGATGAGCCGTATAGGTCTGGTGGAGAATGAGGTGATACCCTCGATGGCGAAGTTGATCATTTTACGCAAAGGGTACTTCGATACCCCGGCAAAACGCTCTTTCCGCTCGTAATAGACGCAAGTCGTTTTGTAACCGATCGTAGGAATGATACCGCGTAGAAAAAGATTCCGCTCGGGATATTCCGATAAGAATTGCAAGGCGCGGTGGCTCATCAATCGGTAGTCGGCGTGGTTATATACCGAGTTGGCTCCCAATCCCGACATTAGCCGGTAAAACATCAGAGCCGTTGTACGCTTGAAAAAAGTATCGGTCTTGCGGGAACTCCGCACGCCGTAGACAATATCGAACCCTTGTGTAAAAGCGTCGACCATGCTTTCGATGGCGGAGACATCGTCTTGCAAGTCGGCGTCGATCGATACAGCAGCATCGCAGATGTCCTTGACCGTCATCAGCCCTGCCAGCAGGGCATTCTGATGTCCACGGTTCAATGCCAAACTCAGACCGAATATATGTTTGTCGTTTTTATATAATTCCTCGATCATCGGCCATGTATTGTCTTTACTGCCGTCGTTGACAAACAGGATAAAACTGTTTTCCGAAATTTTATCTTTATCGATCAACCCTTTCAGTATGCATGTAAGTTGCCGGGCCGATTCTCCGATAACGCCTTCCTCGTTGTAGCAAGGCACGACAATCGCAAGTCTCATATAAATGGAATATATTGTTTTTTTATATCAACAAAGATACGAAAAAACTTCATATAATTATAACGATAAGATTTCTTGTAAATATATCTCTTTATTTGACGGAGAGGGGATTATGGCATACAAGCGGGATATTGGCGGCTTACAAAACGGCAATAGTGTCGATGAATCGGATAGGTAGGAGGCCAGTGCAGACAGGGTGAAAATGTTTTGGGCTTTCAGCTCGGCTATGATTTGCGGTTTGCAAACTTCGAATGAAGCATTGGCGACGAATAAGATTCCGTCGCAGAAACGGGTCCCGGCCGTCTCTTTTTCGTAAGGCGACAGAGCGATCGTGTGATGTAAGGTATCGACGTGCAGCAGATGCTGCCCTGTCAATCCTTTTTCCCCATAAATAAAATGAGCTAAAAATGTGTGGACCGTCATGATGCGGATTTGGGGACGTTCGGCCGGTTTTTATGGCGGATACGTAATAAAGAGATTTTATTGGCGTATGTTTCCTGCCACATCGGGTGCAGTGGGACTTCAATGCTGCCCATGACACGTGTAACCTTGTCGTTTTGAGCCTGCGCCTCGATCATCGTCGTACCGTTGTGCAGAATCTCCCGTGTTACCGAATAGATAGAGTCATTACGGTGTCTTATCACGAGTGTAATACGGGCTTTGTCGGGTATTCCCTGAGGCAGTTGGTCGAAGTTGATCGAGAGTTGGAAGATATCGTTTTCCCTGAAATTATCGTCGGCAAGGATATTGAACAATAGGACATGACGGTACAGACGGGGTTCGAACAAGTAATACGGGTCTTTGTTCCATACGTCGATCGAGTCGCCGGGCCGAGTGAGGGGAGAACTTTTGCGTTCGACCAACAACGTTTTCACGGCATCATCTTCCTCTTTCAGCCTTGCAGTAACGTTGTTGTATATTTGAGAATATTTGGTCATGTGCTCGCTGTACCAAACCAGCGAGGTATCGAATTGCGCTTGTGTTACATGATGCCGGTCAAATACCGATTGCCGCAGTCTTTCCTTTTCTCTATCCGATGCGTATTGGGTCAGGTTGTCCGAAATCGCTTCGGCTTTGTGTATATCAATGAGCAGTGTTTCCATTTGTTCAGGAGCGATGATATGCGACGGGATTTGTTCGCACGCCGTAAAAATGAGAACGAAAAATATTCCTGCGCCTAATATTCGCTTTACACGGGACATCTTATAGCGTTTTTATTTCGACTTCGATGGGAATAATTCCGAGAGGGAAGACGAGAATGTGTGCCGGTAGAATAAGATAAGAACGATTACCCCCACTGATATAGAAGCATCGGCGATATTGAAAATGGGGTGGAAGAATTCAAAATATTCTCCCCCGATAAACGGCATAGATTTGGGCCAGTAAAACCCGAATAACGGAAAATAAAGCATATCTACCACTTTACCATATAGGAAAGGTGCATAACCTCCACCCTCGGGCATGAACGTCGCTACTGTATAGAAAGTCGATTCGCTGAATATTAACCCATAAAAAAGCGAGTCGATGATGTTCCCCATTGCCCCTGCAAATATAAGCGATATGCAGATGACGAATCCGTTTTTATAACGAACGGCTCGTTGTGTAAGCCTATATAAATAGTATCCGATTACAGCAATAGCTACAACCCTGAACAAGCTGAGAAACAACTTACCGAGAATCTCGATACCAAATGCCATTCCGTTGTTTTCGATAAAAAGAATGCGAAACCACGGAAAGATGACTACGGATTCGCCCAAAGTAAAATGGGTTTTAATCCATATTTTTGATGCTTGATCGATAATCAGCACCAAAAATATGGAAAGAAAAGCAATTTGCCGTTTTGTCATTTCTGTTCTTTCTTCGCATTGATACTCAATGTGGCATGAGGAACGGCGTAAAGGCGTTCTTTGGGAATCAGTTCCCCGGTTTCCCTGCAAATGCCGTATGTCTTGTTTTCGATACGTACCAGTGCGGCTTGCAGGTGCTGTATGAATTTCATTTGTCGCTGAGCCAGTTGCCCGGCTTCTTCTTTGGAGAGAGTCGTTGCACCCTCTTCCAGAACTTTGAATGTGGGAGAGGTGTCGCTGGTGTCGTTACCGTCGGCATTCATGACAGAAGCTTTCAGCAACTCATAATCTTTATATGCTTTTTCGAGTTTGTCTTGAATAATAGCGCGAAATTCTTCCAGCTCTGCATCGGAATAACGTGTTTTCTTGCCCATGGTTAGAAATGTTTTTGGTTTTTAATATTTAGTCTGCGAAGATAAAAATTTTGCCCCATATTACAAATTGGTATGGAGCAAAATCTATATTACGCTTTTGTTATGGCTGCTTGTATGGTGAACGTTTCGAAATCAAGTTCGGCTCCGGCTGCATCCAGCGTATCGCATAGCGTTATGCTTTCGGCCAAAACTTGTTTGGCGATATAATCTTTATATTCTTCTACCGCCGGGTCGGTCTCCTCGTTTCGTGTGAGTTTTACATGGATTTTGTCGGTAATATCGAACCCGCTCGATTTACGTATGTTCTGTATGCGGTTTACCAATTCACGCGCTATACCTTCTCTGCGCAAATCTTCGGTTACGGTAATGTCGAGGGCCACGGTAAGACGGCCTTCATTTGCAACGAGCCAACCCGGAATGTCTTCCGAGATGATTTCTACGTCGCCGATTTCTATGATAGCTTGTTGTCCGTCGATGTCGAAGGCAAATTTCTCTTCTTTTTCGAATTGCAGAATGTCGTCTTGCGACATGCCCGTAATTTTTGCGGCTAACTGTTTCATTATCTTTCCATAACGCGGGCCTAATTTCTTGAAGTCGGGTTTTACTCGTTTCACCAAAATACCGGCTGCATTGTCGGCAAAGAGCATCTCTTTGACATTGACTTCGTTCAGCACAAGTTCTTTTATCGTTTCGATGTCTCTTTGTTGTTTTTCGTCGAGAACGGGTATCATAAGAGTCGTGAGCGGTTGGCGTACCTTGATATTAACCTTACGGCGGAGAGCCAATACCATAGACGTTATATCTTGTGCATCTTGCATACGCTCTTCGAGCTCTTTATCGATGACCGATTCGTCAGCTGCGGGGAAATTGCTCAGGTGTACCGACTGATCCGAACGGCCCGTGGCCGATGTTAGGTCGGTATAAAGGCAGTCAGCAAAGAACGGTGCGATAGGAGCCATAAGTGAGGCCACCGTTTCGAGACAGGTGTAGAGAGTCTGGTAAGCCGAGAGCTTGTCTTTATCCATATTTCCACCCCAGAAACGTTTACGATTCAATCGCACATACCAGTTGCTGAGGTTGTCGTTGACAAAATCGGATATGGCGCGACCGGCTCGTGTCGGTTCGTAATCGGCATAATATCCGTCGACCTCTTTTACAAGACTGTTGAGCAGGGAGATAATCCATCTGTCGATTTCCGGACGTTGCGAAACCGGAATTTCCGGCTCGGCGAAAGTGAACCTGTCAACGTTGGCATAGAGGGCGAAAAACGAATAAGTGTTATAGAGCGTTCCGAAAAATTTGCGACGTACTTCTTCCACACCGTCGAGATCGAATTTTAGATTGTCCCACGGAGAAGAATTGGTTATCATGTACCAGCGCAATGGGTCGGAACCGTATTTTTCAATAGCCGAGAACGGATCGACTGCATTACCGAGCCGTTTCGACATTTTATTACCGTTTTTATCGAGAACCAGACCGTTGGATATGACGGTTTTGTATGCTACTTTATCGAAAATCATCGCAGCAATGGCGTGGAGCGTGAAGAACCAACCGCGTGTTTGGTCTACGCCTTCGGCGATAAAATCGGCCGGATATACACTTCCGCTATCGAGCAATTCTTTGTTCTCGAACGGGTAGTGTATTTGGGCATACGGCATCGAACCGGAGTCGAACCAAACATCGATCAGGTCGCTTTCGCGTTTCATGGGGTTTCCCGATTTCGATACGAGTATGATGTCATCGACGTATGGCCGGTGCAAGTCTATTTTTCCATAGTTTTCTGGTGTATATACTCCGGGAACGAATCCTTTTTCTTTGTAAGGATTGGTTTTCATGAATCCGGCTGCAATCGATTTTTCGATTTCTTGGTAGAGTTCTTCGATTGATCCAATGCATATTTCTTCACCTTCTTCCGAACGCCAGATGGGTAACGGAGTTCCCCAATAACGGGAGCGGCTCAGATTCCAGTCATTGAGATTTTCGAGCCATTTCCCGAAGCGTCCCGTACCGGTCGATTCAGGTTTCCAATTGATGGTTTTGTTCAGCTCGATCATACGCTCTTTACAAGCTGTCGAACGGATAAACCAGCTGTCGAGCGGATAATAGAGTACGGGTTTGTCCGTTCTCCAACAGTGCGGATAATTGTGGACGTGTTTCTCTATTTTGAACGCTTGATTGCTCTGTTTCATCATCATGCAGATGATGATGTCAAGAGATTCGGCAGCCTGTGCCGATTTTTCGTCGTACTTGCCGTCTACGGTAAATCGGGGATCGTAGGCATTCTTCACCCAAGCGCCTTGATATGGAGTATATTTTTCTACATCGATGCAGGTTTTCACAAAGTTGTCGTCGAGCTCATCGAGCAGATAGAATTTTCCTGTCAGATCGACCATCGGACGAGTTTCTCCCTTTTTATTGATCATAAAAAGAGATGGAATACCGGCTGCTTTTGCCACTTGTGCGTCGTCTGCGCCGAATGTAGGAGCAATGTGTACGATACCGGTAGTTCCTTCGTCGGTAGTTACATAATCTCCCGGAATAACGCGGAAAGCTTTCTCACTTACCGACCAATTCCCGTTTTCATCGACATCGATGGGCTTTACCCACGGTATCAGCTGCTCATATTCCATACCTACGAGATCTGCTCCTTTGTATTCGGCTATGACCTGATAAGGAATGAGTTTATCGCCCGGTTTGTATGATTCGAGGGCGAGACCCGCTGCTTTGGGATTGAAATGATCATTGAGCAGCGCTTTGGCCAGTACGACGGTGATGGGTTCTCCCGTATAGCTGTTGTAAGACCGCACAGCTATATAATCGATTTTGGGGCCGACACAAAGAGCCGTATTCGAGGGAAGTGTCCACGGGGTTGTTGTCCAAGCAATGAAATAGGGGGTACCCCATGTCGCCATTTCCGGCCGAGGATTCTTCATTTTGAACTGTGCTACGACGGTCGTATCTTTTACGTCCCGGTAACAGCCCGGCTGGTTGAGTTCGTGTGAACTGAGACCCGTGCCGGCTGCCGGAGAATAAGGCTGTATGGTATAACCTTTATAGAGAAGACCTTTGCCATAAAGCTGTTTCAATAACCACCAAAGCGTTTCGATATAGCGGTTATCATAAGTGATGTAAGGATTTTTCATGTCGACCCAATAGCCCATTTTATGGGTAAGGTCTTCCCACTCTTTGGTGTATTTCATTACATCTTTTCGGCAGGCTGCGTTGTATTCCTCGACCGAAATTTTTTTACCGATGTCTTCCTTTGTAATGCCCAATGCTTTTTCTACCCCCAGTTCTACGGGCAGTCCGTGAGTATCCCAGCCAGCTTTACGCATGACTTGGAAACCTTTCATTGTTTTATATCGGCAAAAAATATCTTTGATGGAACGGGCCATGACGTGATGTATACCCGGCATACCGTTGGCCGAAGGAGGTCCTTCGTAAAAAACAAACGAAGGTGCACCTTCTCGTATTTCCAAGCTTTTATGAAAGACTTGTTCGTCGTCCCATTTTTTCAACACTTCTTTATTTATCGCCGATAAATCGAAATGAGAATATTCGGTAAATTTCTTGTCCATATTTATCAGAAAAATTATGCTTTGTATAAGTCGCTACAAAGATAATCAAAACATCTGAAATATGAACTCCCTATTTATATACCTTTTACAAAAGCTTTTGTAAAAGGTATATTTTATTGTATGGGTTGTATGGGAAATTTTTGAATGTATGAAAATAAATTGTTATTTTGTGTCGGATTTGTATCAAGATGTAGAAAGTACCCTTTTTTACGTTGCCTTTAAATGCCGCTTGCCAGAGAAGTAGATTTTTCTCGCACATGTGAAGTTGTAGGGGTATTTGGAAATGTGAACAAAGATTTCGGTTTGGAAGTTATTCTGGGTGTAGGGGGCATCATGGGCGAAATTTTCGGCAAACGTAAGCGGCTAGGTTTTTTGCTCGCCATTTGTCGAGTGTGGATCCAGCCAACAATGAGGAAGACGTATTGATTTTTTTGATATGGAAGCATATAAATATACAACATGGTATTTCCCAGATGATTATGAAGGGAAAGTAACGGCGACGTTTATCGAGAGGCATTCCGAGCGACCTACTTGCAAAGCCGTATTGTACATACACGGGTATCTCGATTATTTTTTTCAAGACCATATGGCAGAACGCATCGTAGCCTCGGGACGGAATTTTTATGCGGTGGATTTACGGAAATATGGTCGATCCTATTTGTCGGGTCAGCATTATAATTATTGCAAACATTTGTCGGAATATTATCCTGAGATAGATAAAGCTCTTGAATCGATAAAAGAACAAGGAAATACCGATATTACATTGATAGGGCATTCTACCGGAGGTCTGTTATCGGCTCTTTATTGTGCCGAGGGAAAATACCGGACGATGATAAATCGATTGATACTGAATTCTCCTTTTCTCGAATTCAACGCTTCTTGGTTCGATAGATGGATTGTTATTCCGTTGGCATCGGTTATAAGCTTGGTTTTTCCTTATGCTTCAACAGAAAATAAATTGAATGATAATTATTTCCGGAGTGTACATATTTCGGAATATGGAGAATGGAATTTTGATTTACGGCATAAACCTCGTACTGTACCGCTCTATTTTTCTTGGTTGCGAGCGGTAGGGGAAGGTCATCGCAAGGTACGGCAAGGATTGCATTTGACGATACCGACATTGGTCCTTTGTTCACAATATTCCTCTAACGATAAAGAGTGGAGCGACCATGCCACGAAAAGCGATACCGTACTGAATGTGGAAGATATAAAAAGATTGACACCGAAGTTGGGCGACCGGGCGGAATGCTGGATAATCGAGGACGGATTGCATGACTTGGTGCTTTCCCGTAAAGATGTTCGTGAGAGGGTTCTCAGTATGATGATTTCGTTTATGAATACGTGTAAATAAGCATATTGTTTTCCCTTTGTGGAAGTAATAGGAATACCTTTTACAAATTTGGAGGTTTCATTGGTAATTCTTGTAAAAAAAATTACCTTTGCACGACTTGGGCAGAAATTATCTTACCGATAAATTACAGGGTAGAATGATAGGATCTGCACAAGATTTATTCATGCCAAATAAATTAGAAATATATGTATAGAACAAGAACGTGCGGAGAATTGCGTTTGAGCGATGCCGGCAGTATCGTTACTTTGGCCGGTTGGGTGCAACGTTCCCGTAAGATGGGAGGTATGACATTTGTCGATTTGCGTGATCGTTATGGAATTACTCAGCTGGTTTTCAATGAAGAAGATAATGCCGAATTGTGTGAAGGGGCCAATCATCTGGGGCGGGAATTCGTTATTCAGGTGAGCGGCAAGGTTAATGAGCGTTTCAGCAAAAATCCCAATATACCCACCGGAGATGTCGAAATCATCGTATCGGAATTGAATGTATTGAATTCGGCTTTGACACCTCCGTTTACCATCGAAGACAATACCGATGGCGGTGATGACATTCGCATGAAGTATCGTTATCTCGATTTGCGACGTTCGGCTGTACGTAAAAATTTGGAATTACGCCATAAAATGACAATCGAGGTGCGTAAGTACCTCGATGAGCACGGATTTATCGAGGTGGAGACACCTATTTTGGTCGGTTCCACACCTGAAGGTGCTCGGGATTTTGTTGTTCCCTCCCGAATGAATCCCGGGCAATTTTATGCTTTGCCACAAAGTCCGCAGACATTAAAACAGTTGTTGATGGTATCGGGATTCGACCGTTATTTCCAAATTGCAAAGTGTTTTCGGGACGAAGATTTAAGAGCCGACCGTCAGCCCGAGTTTACACAGATCGACTGTGAAATGTCATTTGTCGAGCAGGACGATGTTATCAATCTGTTCGAAGGCATGGCCAAATATTTGTTTAAAGAGATTCGGGGCGTGGAATTGACCGAGCCGTTCATGCGCATGCCGTGGGCCGAGGCCATGAAATATTATGGTAGTGATAAACCCGACTTGCGTTTCGGTATGAAATTTGTCGAGCTTATGGATATTATGAAAGGACACGGATTCGGCGTCTTCGATAATGCAGCGTATATCGGCGGTATTTGTGCCGAGGGTGCTGCCCATTATACACGTAAGCAACTCGATGCACTAACAGAGTTTGTAAAAAGACCGCAGATCGGTGCTAAAGGCATGGTATACGCCCGCGTGGAAGCCGATGGTACTGTAAAATCGAGTGTCGATAAATTCTATACGCAAGAAATATTGCAAGAAATGAAAGCGGCATTTGATGCGAAACCCGGCGATTTGATATTGATATTGAGTGGCGATGATGCCATGAAGACCCGTAAACAGTTGTGCGAACTCCGTCTTGAAATGGGAAATCAGCTAGGCTTGCGCGATAAAAACAAGTTCGCGTTGTTATGGGTTGTCGATTTCCCCATGTTCGAATGGAGTGATGAAGAGAATCGTCTAATGGCGATGCACCACCCGTTTACACATCCCAAAGAAGAAGATATACCGTTATTGGATACCAATCCCGAGGCTGTTCGTGCAGATGCTTATGATATGGTGTGCAATGGTATCGAAGTGGGTGGTGGCTCTATCCGTATACATGATGCCCAGTTACAAGCCAAAATGTTCGAAATTTTGGGATTTACACCCGAACGGGCCCAAGAGCAGTTCGGATTCCTTATGAATGCATTTAAATACGGCGCGCCGCCTCATGGTGGGTTGGCATACGGCCTCGACCGTTGGGTAAGCATATTTGCCGGTCTCGATAGTATCAGAGACTGTATCGCTTTCCCGAAGAATAACAGTGGGCGGGACGTTATGCTCGATGCGCCTTCGGCGCTCGATCCGAAACAACTCGATGAGTTGAATTTGAAAGTGGAACTGTCCCAATCCGAAATGAATTGAGATGATGATAACGGTCGGAGAGATATTACGAGCCATAGAAGAGGTGGCTCCGCTTTCATTACAAGAGTCGTATGATAATGCGGGTTTGCTCACCGGGTCGCGCGATATGGTTGCGCGAGCGGCACTCGTATGTGTCGATGTAACCGAAGAGGTAATCGATGACGCTATATCTCAAAGAGCAAATCTTGTTATTTCACATCACCCTCTTGTCTTTAAACCCTTGAAATCATTTACGGGCGAAAATTATATCGAGCGTACATTGATAAAGGCTTTGAAGAACGATATTGCCATATATTCATGCCATACCAATATGGATAATGCGTGGAATGGGGTGAATTTTAAGATGGCGGAGATGTTGGGATTGTTCAATCTCTCCATATTATCTCCCGTACCTCGGAATTTATTGAAATTAGTTACATATGTGCCGGTGAATAGTGCAGACAATGTACGTCGGGCATTGTTTGAAGCCGGAGCGGGTACGGTAGGCAATTATGATTGTTGCAGTTACAATACCGATGGTTTCGGGACATTCCGGGCCGGAGAAAATGCGCGTCCTTATTGTGGAGAAATCGGAGAATTGCATAAAGAAAGAGAAATACGAGTTGAGGTGGTTCTCCCGAGACATATTCGTTCTCGGGTTGTGCGCACATTGTTGCAAATTCATCCTTATGAAGAGCCTGCGTTCGATTTGCTTCCGATAGAAAATGAATGGGTGCAGGCGGGTGCTGGTGTAGTGGGGGAACTCCTTTGCCCTATGGACGAAATGGATTTTTTACAGCGATTGAAGTCTATTTTTAAGGCGGGGTGCGTAAAGCATACATCTCTGACGGGAAGAAAAATCCGACAAGTTGCCTTGTGCGGTGGTTCCGGAGCATTCCTTATTCCGCAGGCTGTATCGCAGGGCGTTGACGCATTTGTAACGGGTGAAATAAAATATCACGAATATTTCGGCTGTGAAGATGCCGTTTTGTTAGCCGAAATCGGCCACTATGAAAGCGAACAATACACAAAAGATATTTTTTGTGAGATAATAACAAAAAATTTTCCTACCTTTGCATGCTATTACACAAAGGTAGAAACAAATCCGATAAATTATTTGTAAGCATGGCTACTGATAAGACAAAAGCTGAAAAGGAATACACCGTCGAGGAGCGGTTGAAAACGCTGTATGAATTGCAGACAATGCTCTCGGAGATTGACCGCATTAAGACATTGAGAGGAGAGCTTCCCCTTGAAGTGCAAGACCTCGAAGATGAAATTGCGGGACTCGAAACACGGGTGAAAAACTTCCAGGGCGAAATCACGAACTTGCAAGCCGAGGTCGCCAAGAAGAAAGAGGAGATTAAAAATTCTCAAGCTCTTATAGAGAAATATACGGCACAACAAGATAATGTGCGGAACAATCGTGAGTTTGATTTTTTGACAAAAGAAATTGAGTTTCAGAATTTGTCGATAGAGCTTTGTGAAAAACGGATTCGCGAGTTTACAGCACAGGAGAAAGCCAAAAAAGAAGAAATCGAAACCTGTCAGACGAATTTGGTTGAGCGTCGTGCCGACTTGCAAGAGAAAAAAGAGGAGCTCGACGAAATCGTGTCGGAAACGCGTCAAGATGAAGAAAAGTTGCGAGATAAAGCCAAAAAATTGGAACAACAGGTAGAACCCCGCTTGTTGGCTGCATTTAAAAGAATACGGAAAAATGCGCGTAACGGTTTGGCAGTAGTGTATATCCAACGTGATGCATGCGGTGGATGCTTCAATAAGATTCCGCCACAAAGACAGCTCGATATCAAGATGCATAAGAAAATTATCGTCTGCGAGTATTGTGGTCGTATCATGATCGATCCCGAACTTGCTGGTGTACAGGAATAAAATCTTTGAGATTAAAGGACAAGCGGGAAGACTTAAAAGTCTTCCCGCTTGTCCTTTAATGAGCCTGAGCCTTGTCTGAGAATAAATAGAATGGAAATCGAAAAAAGCCACAATTTTTATATTGCGGCTTTTTCTGTTGGAGATAATGAAGACGGCCTATTCCCAGCCTCGCATTTGCATTAAAATTTTCGTTACTTCGTAGGCTGACTTGGCAACCGGAGTTCCCGGGCCGAAAATCGCAGCTACTCCCGCATTATACAAGAAATCGTAATCTTGGGGAGGAATTACTCCACCAGCAATAACGATAATATCTTCTCGACCTAATTTTTTCAACTCTTCAAAAACCTGAGGTATCAAAGTCTTGTGTCCTGCTGCGAGAGATGATACGGCCAAGACGTGAACATCATTTTCGACTGCTTGCCGTGTTGCTTCGGCCGGTGTTTGGAACAGGGGACCCATGTCTACATCAAACCCGCAATCGGCATAACCGGTAGCTACGACCTTTGCTCCTCGGTCGTGGCCGTCTTGTCCCATTTTGGCAATCATGATACGTGGTTGCCTACCTTCTTTTTGTGCAAATCGTTCGATAATTTCTTTCGCCTTTACGAAATCGGGATCATTTTTAGTTTCAGATGAATACACGCCGGATATAGTTCTAATGATTGCTTTATAACGACCTACGACAGCTTCGCAGGCATCGGATATTTCTCCTAGTGTGGCTCTTGCTTTTGCTGCTTTTACAGCCAAATCGAGCAGATTGCCTTGTTTGGTTTTTACACATTCGGTAATCGCATCGAGAGCTACTTTTACAGCCTCGTTATCGCGGTTGGCTTTCAACTCTTTCAAACGGGCTATTTGTTGATTCCGTACCGAAGTATTATCCACTTCGAGAATGTCGATAGGATCTTCTTTTTCGAGGCGGTATTTGTTGATACCGACAATTGTCTGTTTTCCTGAGTCGATACGAGCCTGAGTACGAGCAGCCGCTTCTTCGATGCGGAGCTTTGGCAATCCCGTTTCGATAGCTTTTGCCATACCTCCCAGTTTTTCTATTTCCTGAATGTGTTCCCACGCTTTATGGGCTAATTCATTGGTCAAGCTCTCTACATAATATGAGCCGGCCCACGGGTCGATTTCTTTCGTTACATAGGTTTCTTCCTGAATATATATCTGGGTATTTCGGGCGATACGCGCCGAAAAATCGGTCGGTAAGGCGATTGCTTCATCAAGTGCGTTGGTGTGCAGCGATTGCGTGTGTCCTTGTGCTGCCCCCATGGCTTCGATACATGTACGTCCCACGTTATTGAACGGGTCTTGTTCGGTCAGAGACCAGCCCGAAGTTTGTGAGTGCGTACGCAGAGCCATAGATTTGGGATTCTTGGGATTGAACTGTTTGACGATTTTTGCCCACAACATACGCGCAGCCCGCATTTTGGCGATTTCCATGAAATAATTCATACCGATAGCCCAGAAGAACGACAACCGGGGCGCAAATGTGTCAATATCCATGCCTGCATTGATGCCTGCACGAAGATATTCCAATCCGTCGGCCAACGTATATGCCAATTCAATATCGGCCGTTGCTCCGGCTTCTTGCATGTGGTAACCCGAGATGGAAATCGAATTGAATTTGGGCATGTATTGAGAGGTGAATTCGAATATATCGGCAATGATACGCATCGAGAACTCCGGTGGGTAGATGTAGGTATTACGCACCATAAACTCTTTCAGAATATCGTTTTGGATAGTTCCGGCCATTTCTTCGAGTTTGGCTCCTTGTTCCAGTCCTGCGTTGATGTAAAACGCCATAATAGGTAACACAGCGCCGTTCATGGTCATGGATACCGACATTTTATTCAGAGGAATACTGTCGAAAAGAACTTTCATATCTTCGACACTGCATATCGATACGCCGGCTTTCCCGACATCACCCACAACCCGCTCGTGGTCGGCATCATATCCTCTATGCGTAGGAAGGTCGAATGCCACCGACAATCCTTTTTGTCCTGAAGCCAGATTGCGGCGATAAAAAGCGTTTGATTCTTCTGCCGTAGAGAAGCCTGCGTATTGACGTATCGTCCAGGGACGCATGGCATACATACCGCTGTACGGGCCTCTCAGATAGGGCGGGATACCAGCAACGTAGTTGAGGTGTTCCATTCCTTCGAGATCCGATTTGGTATATATCGGTTTTACCGGAATCAGTTCGGGGGTTATCCAGTCGGCATTGTTATTTTGCAGTTCCGCGTGTCCGCTGTGGGCAAATGCATCGGTGCGGATATTTATATTTTTGAAATTTGGTCTCATAATGATACTGTTTTTCGATAACCGTCGGCGGTTAAATTGACAATAAGGTGTTATACTCTTTCAATGTTTCGAGAACATTGCTGCGTACGTTTATGAAACGTGTGATACCTTGAGCTTTCAAATCTTCCATAGATTCGGGTGCTCCGGCAACGACAAAGATAGCTTTGCCTTCCAATAGCTTATAGGCTTCGGGAGCCAATGTCGCATATTCTTCATCGCTTGAACAGAGGACTACGATGTCGGCTTTGGCTTTGATGGCCGCCTCTACACCGGCTTGTACCGTATCGAATCCAAGATTATCGATAATTTCATATCCGGCACAACCAAAGAAATTACCGGAGAATTGCGAGCGGGCCAACCGCATTGCCAGATTTCCTATTGTCAACATAAATACTTTGGGACGTTTACCCGATTTTTCGGTCGCCAAACGCAGTGCCTCGAAATCACTGGCGCCCCGAACGGTATGGAGAGCCGGCATTTCGGGTGTGCACTCTTCGTGGTGGTGGCAACCGCAGGAGTGTCCCGTCTCTGCAACTATTTTATCGAGTGCCGTTTCGTGTATATTGGGATATTGATTCGTCCCTAACAGAATCTCTTTACGGCGGGCGATAGCTGTACGTCGGGATTCGGCAGCTGCATTGACGGTATTTTGTACAAATCCCGATCGGAGTGCAGCATAGAAGCCGCCGGCATCTTCTACTTCAAGGAACAATTTCCAAGCCTCTTCGGCGATGGAGGCCGTAAGAGTTTCGATGTAATATGACCCACCTGCCGGATCGACAATTTTATTGAAACGGGATTCTTCTTTCAACAACAATTGCTGATTACGTGCGATACGTTCCGAAAATTCGTCAGGTTGTTTATAAGTAATGTCAAATGGGGTTACAGTGATGGAATTGACTCCGGCCAATGCTGCCGACATGGTTTCGGTTTGGGAACGAAGTAAATTGACGTGTGCATCGTATATGGTCATGTTGAACCGCGAAGTCTGTGCATGCATCTCTATTTTTGATGCACAATCGCAATTCGGTTTGTAAGCCGAAACGATTTGGGCCCATAGCATGCGAGCGGCGCGGAATTTCGCCATTTCCATAAAATAATTCGAAGAAATTCCGAAATTGAATTTAATCCGATTTGCAACTTTGTCGACAGACAGTCCTTTGTCGGTCAGAACCGAAAGCCATTCATTTCCCCATGCCAGAGCGAAGCCCAATTCTTGTGTAATATAAGATCCGGCATTATTGAGCATGAAAGCATCTGCCATCAAAACCCGATAACCCGGAAGTTCGGAAACAGAATTTATTACCTGTTCGGCCATATCGGCGTATTTGGGAAAATCCCGTCCGTGCTTCAATATCCGTTTAAACGGGTCGAAACCGATAGACCCTTTGACTTTTTGTAGGTCGATACCTTGTTTTTTGAAATAGGAGGAAAGCTCTTCACCTATTTTCGATGCGTTTTTTATGCAGGAAATAAAATTTAATTCTACCTTTTCGGCATTGATTCCGTTCAGCAGAGAAGCCAGGCTTTCTGGCGTTATTTGGTCTCGTCCTATTTGGAATCCGAGTGAAGTAATACCTTTATTTAATAAATCCAAAGCCTTGCGATTGGCTTCTTGTGGATTCTCTACAAAAATATCTTGACGGATAAGCCATTCGTTGTCGCATTTTGTTCCTCTCACATAAGGGTATTCGCCGGGCAAAGAATCGGTTGTTTTTAAACCGACGATGTCTTCGGCCCGATACATCGGTTGAACATTGAAACCCTCGTTGGTGCGCCATACAAGTTTCTTGTCGAAATCAGCACCTTTCAAGTCGGCAATAACCTTGTCTTTCCATTCCGCAGTAGAGATGGGCGGAAATTGTCCGAACAGTTTTTCTTTATTCGCTGTCATATGTTTTTCTTTAAGGTTTTCAACTTTACAAACGTCTTGTTGATTGACGTTTGTAAAATCCATAATTTCTCCAAAGATAGAAATAAATTTCTCAATAAAAAATCTTTAAGACGGGATTTTATATCGGGTAACAGGCTTTTATCTTTTCTTGAAAGTTAATATCCGAGATTGATATATACGGCTTGCAATATGTATACAAATACTTGCCGAAAGGAATAATAAGAAAACGGAAAGGAGAGTTTCTCCCAGAGAAATACCATAAGAAAATCGGGTAACGAGCACGATAGGAGATGTGAAGGGTATATAGGTACACCACGTTGCGAGAGGGCTATATATATCGTTCAAACTGTATATTCCAACATAAAAAGAAAGAATGGAAAATAGGGAAACCGGTAAGACGAATTGTCGGCTGTCGGTCTCGGGATTGATATAAGACCCGATGATGGCAAACAATGCGGCATATAACAAAAATCCACCGATAAAACAGAGTAAGAAAATGAGATACCCGTAAATATTTATATGTGATGAAATATCGAATGCTATCGTTTCCCGTCCTACCGAATAGATAAGAATGAGAGAGAGTCCCCAAATACAGAATTGAGTGATTCCGCAAAGGCCGATAGCAATTATTTTCCCGTATATCAATTCTTGGGCTTTTACCGATGTCAGTAGTATTTCGATCATTCTGTTATTCTTTTCTTGTACCGTACTTTGTAATACTTGTGCACTGTACATAAAGATAAACAGATATATTAATGTACTGAATATTAGATGTGTATTGAATTTCTCGTTATCCGCTTTTGGATACATGGTTTCATCGGGAGACATATCGGATATTTCAATATCGATATCGACTTGGCGACGTATTTTTTCGGGAAGTTGTGCCAGCTTTTGTCGGTGTAGGTAATCGGTGAGCAGTATAGTTAATTGATGCTTTATATATGCACCCTCTTCATGGGAAGAGTAAAAAATGACATTCTGGCCATCGCATTTTAGAAGGTCTTCGCCGATGAATAGAGTTGCGAGAGGAGAGATTCCGGTGGGAATGGTATCTTGTGGAAGAGAGATGTATTTTATGTCCGGACCGCAATTCGTGAAAGCTTCGGCGTAGAGGGCGGTTCGATCTATTATCCAAATTTCTTTATTGGAGTTTCCCGAATCGCTTGTTTTGAAAAAAAAGTACCCGCCTGCGAATAATAACGGCAATAGAACGGTCATCAGCCAAAACGACCGTTGGGAGAGATGGAATCTGTATTCCCGTTGTGTGATAAGAAAAATTTTATTCATGGAAAGTCCCTCCGTTTTCCAACCGTTCCATAACGATTTTTGTGAATATTTCTTGGAGGCTTGTCTCTTTTTCTTCAAAACGGGACAATGGATATTTCCGGGATAAAAAGGAGAGAAGTTCGGAAACGGTTTTCGTGTCGTTCTTTTTAACGATGTGTTCCTGTCCCGATGTTTCGATGACAGAAAACATATCCGGCTCTTCACGTAAAGTTATAGCTTGTTCGGTTGTGAACCGGTAGTGAGACGATGAGTACTGCTTTCTGATGTCGGAGAGTTCTCCTTGCCATCTTACACGGGCATCGTTTATGAAGATGACATTTGAACAAAGGGCAGAGGCTTCGTTCAGGTCATGTGTAGAAAGGAGAACCGTAGTTCCCTGTTTTTGCAGAGTTACGATTTCCTCTCGCATGAATGTCGTACTTATAGGGTCGAGGCCGCTGAAAGGCTCGTCGAGTATCAGCAGTTGAGGAGAGCATATAATCGCTCCTATGAATTGTATCTTTTGCTGTAATCCTTTCGACAGGCTACCTACGGTATGTCGGGCTCTGTTATCAAGACCGAACTTCTCGAGCCATAAGAAAGTACGTCGTTTTGCTTCCGAGAGGGAAATGCCTTTGAGCCGGGCTAAAAATATCAGTTGCTCGGCAATCTTCATCGAACTGTATAGGCCTCTCTCTTCCGGCAGATACCCGATATACACTATGTCTTTATCACAAAATATCCGGTTATTGAACAGAATAGAGCCATCGTCGGGTTGTAGTATACGGGTGAGAATGCGCATCAGTGTCGTTTTTCCGGCACCATTAGGTCCTAAGAACCCGCAAATCTCGTTCTGCGGAATATGAATGGAAACTCCGTCGAGTGCGATTTTCGTACCGAAATTTTTTCGGATATTGTGTGTCTCTATTATGTTCATAGATTATGTTTCCTATCGTGGCCTCACCGTGCGTTCTCCCAACTCTTTGGCCAATGCTGCTTTTACTTTGAAAAGTTCTGAGATTTTCTGCATAAGCAAACGTTTCTCTTCGACATTTTCTGTGCCTCTTTTTAGTTGTTGTTGTATATGACCGATTTCCTGAGTGATAATAGCATCTTTTAATTCGAACAATGCCCGGGGAACCAATTCGACTATTCGCTCTTCTTCGCTGGCAATATGTTGGTACTTGGTATGAACCTTGCTTAACTCGTATTTGTCGCTTATGCAGTTGGTGGCTATTTCACTGATTTCGGGGTCGGGATGTGTCGTGAAATGCCGGGACAAATTATTTTCTTCCTGAGAAAACAATATTTCGGCTTCCTCTCTTATTTTTTGATAAATTGGGTTGGAAAACTTGATTTCGTCGGCTTGCAGATCATGGAAAATGTAAGAGGCGACTTTCCACATGGCACCGTTGTCGTCTTTCGGGAAAAGATCCAAGTCGCCATATCTGATGATATAACGTATCAATGTGCTTTCGGTCAGATCATTGACATAAGTAGTGGCTCGGGTGGCTTTCAAAAACAATTCGTTTACGTCATGGTTTTGCGATGCCGCCTCCGTGTTTGATATTTCCGTCGTTGAGTCACTTCCGGGCGCCACATTGCTATTTGCTTGGGAGGCTTTGAGCTCTTCTTCTTTTAATTGTTGATATTCCTTGTCTCTTATTTTATTGATTCCGATAAGAAGCGTTTTTTCGGCAATCTCCATCAGCTGGCTACACTCTTTGGTGTATGCCGAACGCTCGATTTGATTGGGTATCACGGCAATACTTTGTACAATATCGGTGATAAGTGCCGCCTTCTTGACAGGGTCTTGGCCGGCGCTTTCGAGCAATAGATTGGTTTTGAATCGGATAAAATCGACTTCGTGCTCCTTGATATATTGCGTAAATGCCGCTGCACTCTGTTTTTGCGCGAAAGAGTCGGGGTCATCGCCATCGGGTAGGAGTACGACTTTGATGTGTAGACCTTCTTTCAGCAACATATCGATACCTCGCAGCGAAGCCTTGATACCGGCGGCATCGCCGTCGTAAAGAACCGTTACGTTGTTGGTGAAACGATGTATGAGGCGTATCTGTCCCGGTGTGAGTGAAGTCCCTGATGAGGCAACGACATTTTCAATGCCTGACTGATGCATCGACAAGACATCGGTATATCCCTCTACCAGAAAACAGTTGTCTTGTTTTACGATGGCTTGCTTGGCTTGATAAATACCGTACAGTTCGTGGCTTTTGTGATAAATGTCCGACTCGGGTGAGTTGACATATTTGGCCATTTTTTCGTCTTTCTTCAGAATGCGTCCTCCGAAAGCCAACACTTTACCGGACAAGCTGTAAACAGGAAAAATAACCCTGCCCCGGAAACGGTCGCTTATCTGTCCGTTGCTGTTTTCAAGACAAAGGCCGGTAGATAATAAATAATCTTTTTTATACCCTTTTGCGCGGGCTTCATTATAGAGGGCATCGCGTTGATCGAGAGAATACCCCAGGCCGAATTTTTTGATGATGTCGTCTCTAAATCCCCGTTCGTGAAAATAGGAGAGGCCAATGGAACGTCCTTCGGCATGATTGAAGAGCGTATTGGAGAAATATTCCTGTACGAAAGCATTCACAATGAGCATACTTTCGCGCTGACTTTGTTGTTGTTTTTCCTCTTCGCTCTGTTCGCGTTCATGAATTTCGATGTTATATTTCTTGGCCAGATATTTCAATGCCTCATAATAAGACATTTGCTCATGTTCCATGATAAAATGCACGGCAGTTCCTCCTTTCCCGCAACTGAAACATTTACAGATGTTTTTCGATGGCGAAACACTGAATGACGGTGTTTTCTCATCGTGGAAAGGACACAGGCCGATATAGTTCACCCCTCTTTTTCGCAGAGTGACAAAGTCCGAAACGACTTCGACAATATTGGCGCTGTCGAGAATTTTATCTACGGTAGCTTGGTCGATCATGTCAGCATCAAAATTTGCGCACGACGAAGGTACGATTTCTTCTTGTAAAAAACTTTGTATGGATAATTCCTATTCTGCATCAGCAGTACGTACTTTGTGTCATATTACAAAAATAAAAAGAACCTACCACAAGATTTCATCTTCTTTGTGTAAGCTCTTAGGCTTAAATACACCACAAATATGGGTTTATTTTCATAATTTTCAAAGAAAATAATCCACAAAATATATTTTCTTTTTCCACACCCACCCGACCCGCTCAAAAACATAAATAAATATTTTGATTTGGTTATAATATATGCAGTCAAAATCATTAACAAAAAATTCAGAACATAATGAAAAAATTCTTTTACATTTTGGCAATACTTCCTTTGTTCCTTGTTTCTTGCTCGAAAGAGCAAAGTTACAGCATCACAAATCAATTTTACCGTTGGGATGGGAAATCATCCTCTTCGGAATTCTTCATACACGAATGTACAGAGGATAATGAAACGGTCAACATACAAAGCCATACGTTCATGTATAATGAAACCTACATGTTTACTGCACACGAAAAAGCTATAAAACTGAAAATCTATGCTGCGGACTATGACAAATGGGTGCAGCAAGTATACTATCTCGATGATAACTCGGCAATAACCCTTACAGGGGAGACCGTCTTGGGGCCAGAAAAACCTTGATCTGATTTGTAGTAGATTTTTGGAATAATTTTTAAATACAAAACAGAAAAGCGGAGCTTGATGGCTCCGCTTTTCCTTTCCCGCATAGTAACCGACCCTTCTGTCTCTACTATGCAGGAATCACCGTTTTTGTACACATATACGCGCCCCATTCCGCCCTGCCGTACCTTTACATTCGCCCGGTCATACACCGTTACGAACACCTTGGCGCAACCGTTCACGTCTATAACAACGTCGCAATCGTGCCGTATGTATATGTCCGCCACCGAATATCCGTCATACAACAATATGCCGTGTAAAGCTTTCTCTATAATTGGCTTTCTTTTATGCTCCTATATTCGAGAATCGGGTAATTGGGAATAAATATGTTGCTGGTTAGATAGTCAGGTCGTATGTAAATGAAAAATTTCGGTAAAAATTTGCTGAATATCGAAAGATTACAATTACTTTTGCACCGTTAAAATTGTGGACTTATGTAAAGTAGGTCTTTTTTTATACGTCGATTTTATTGTAATTCACTGAAAATAATATATATAATAACCAAATAGATTCGGAAGAATGAACGTTTCACAAGAAAACACAAGCAAGGTTGCTGCCGTTGTAAAGGTAGGAATCGTGAAAGCTGATTATGAAGAAAAAGTAGAAAAGGCTTTGCGTACGTATCGTCAGAAAGCCAATATCCCCGGTTTCCGCAAGGGTATGGCTCCGATGGGTATGATAAAGAAAATGGTGGGGAAATCGATCCTGCTCGAAGAGATAAATAAACTAGTTTCGGAAAGTCTTTATAACTACATTAAAGATAACAACTTGAATGTTTTGGGCGAACCTCTGCCTTCGGAATCACAAGCCGAAATAGATTTTGACAAACAAGAAGATTTTGAATTTTCTTTCGATGTCGCATTGGCTCCGGAAATCTCCCTGACCCTTTCCGACAAAGACAAAATCGATTATTACCGTATCGATATCGATGATGATATGGTTGCTAAACAGAAAGAGGCTCTCTGCAATCGTTTCGGTGTACAGCAACCCGTAGAAGAAGCCAGCGAAAAAGATATTGTAAAAGGACAATTTGTTGAGCTCGGTGAAAACAATACTTCCAAAGAAGGGGGCATTTCGGTAGAGTCGTTGCTTACCCCGGCATACCTCAAAGACGAAACGGAGAAAAATAAGTTTGTAGGGAAGAAAGTCGGTGATAAAGTCGTATTCAATCCGTCGGTAGCTTGTGGCGGAAATGACACCGAACTGGCAGCCATGCTGCATATCGGAAAGGAGAATACGGCCGATATGAAATCCGATTTCGAAGTTGAGATAACCTCTATTCTCGGTTTTAAACCGGCAGAGTTGGGTCAGGAACTTTACGATAATGCCTTCGGAAAAGATGTCGTAAAGACCGAAGAAGAATTTACGGCCAAAGTTCGTGAGATGCTTGCTGCGCAGATGCAGCCCGAGAGCGATTATAAATTCGGTCTCGATGCTCGTGCCGCATTGGAAGCGAAAGTAGGTGAAATAGAACTCCCTGACGATTTGTTGAGACGCTGGTTGGTCGTAACAGGAGAAAAACGTACGGCAGAATCTGTTGCTGAGGAGTATCCCAAGATGGTTCCCGACTTGAAATGGCAACTTATAAAAGAGGAAATCGTACGGAAGTATGAAGTGAAAGTCGACGATGCCGATATGCTCGAAATGGCCAAGAAAGCCACACGGGCACAATTTGCACAATACGGCATGATGAATGTTCCCGACGATTTGCTCGATAAGTATGCTTCGGATATGCTTAAAGATAAAAAAATCGTAAGCAGTATCGCCGAACGGGCTACCGAAGAAAAAATCATTGCAACGATCAAGTCGCATGTAACCTTGAACGAGAAAAACATCTCGGTCGAAGATTTTTACAAAATGTTTGAAAACAAATAATTAGACATTCTTATTTGTCGGAAATCAGCCCCTAATCCGGGCTGATTTTTTATGCCTATGAATAAACCTTATTCTCTCTCAAAAAAACTCAAAATTTGCGGAATAATGGTTTTATTTCTATCTTTGTTTGAAGAAAATTTTAGTAACCCGTAAATCATTTCGATTATGGCAGACGATTTTAGAAAATATGCGACCAAACATTTGGGAATGAACGGCCTTGCCCTGGATAAATATGTCGATATAACAAGTAGTTATATATCTCCTACGATTATTGAAGAGCGGCAGTTGAATGTGGCTCAAATGGATGTATTTTCGCGATTGATGATGGATCGCATCATTTTTCTCGGAACACAAGTCGATGATTATACCGCCAATGTGATTCAAGCACAATTGCTGTATCTCGACTCGGCCGATCCGGGAAAAGATATATCGATTTATCTTAATACGCCGGGAGGAAGTGTTTACGCCGGGCTGGGCATTTACGATACCATGCAATATATTTCGAGTGACGTGTCTACAATATGTACCGGTATGGCCGCTTCGATGGGGGCCGTTTTGTTGGTAGCCGGGGCTACCGGCAAGCGTTTTGCCTTGCAACACTCCCGGGTAATGATACACCAGCCGATGGGCGGAGCACAAGGACAGGCCTCAGATATAGAAATTACCGCCCGGGAAATACAGAAATTGAAAAAAGAACTTTATACTATTATCGCCGACCATTCGGGTAGACCGTATGAACAGATAGAGAAAGATTCGGATCGGGATTATTGGATGACGGCGGCCGAGGCAAAAGAGTACGGTATGATAGATGAAGTGCTTGTACGTGCAAAAAATAAATAATGGCGAAGGAAACAGTAAAAGACCGTTGCTCTTTTTGCGGACGGAGTGAGCGGGAAGTGGGTTTCCCGTTGTTGACCGGTTACACGGGTTGTATCTGCGTAGATTGTGCCGAACAGGCCTCTATTGCGGCCCGCGAGATAAAACAGAAAGTGTCGGATTTGCAATTCGGCCTCGATGAATTGCCGAAACCGAAAGAGATAAAGGCTTTTCTCGATCAGTATGTTATCGGTCAGGACGATGCCAAACGGTATCTTTCAGTGGCTGTTTACAACCATTACAAGCGGTTGATGCAGTATAAAAAAGAGCAAAAGACCGATGATGTCGAGATAGAGAAATCGAATATCATTATGGTCGGGCATACGGGAACCGGAAAAACTCTTTTGGCAAAAACTATTGCCAAATTGTTGAAAGTACCTTTCACGATTGTCGATGCGACCGTACTTACCGAAGCCGGATATGTCGGCGAAGATATAGAAAGCATTCTTACGCGATTGTTACAGGTTTCGGATTATGATGTGAATGCGGCCGAACGAGGTATTGTATTTATCGATGAAATTGACAAAATTGCCCGAAAAGGAGATAACCCGTCGATAACTCGCGATGTCAGCGGAGAAGGTGTACAACAAGGACTGTTGAAATTGCTCGAGGGGTCTGTCGTGAATGTCCCCCCGCAAGGCGGTCGTAAACATCCCGACCAAAAAATGATACCCGTCAACACGAAAGATATTCTCTTCATTTGTGGCGGTGCTTTTGACGGTATAGAAAAGAAAATCGCCATGCGTCTGAATACGAAGGTGGTAGGTTATGGTGTAGATAAAAAACGCGATGCCATAGATCGGGAAAATTTGTTGCAATATATTACGCCGCAGGATTTGAAATCGTTCGGTCTGATTCCTGAAATCATAGGTCGTTTGCCGATATTGACCTATCTCGACCCGCTCGACCGAGAGGCTTTGCGCCAGATATTGACCGAACCCAAAAATTCCATCATTAAGCAGTACATAAAAATGTTTGAAATAGATGGAATTCATTTATCTTTCGATAAAGAAGCTCTCGATTTTATGGTAGATAAGTCGATCGAGTTCAAGTTGGGGGCACGAGGTTTACGTTCTATTGTCGAGGCGATTATGATCGACGCCATGTTTGAGTTGCCGTCGACCGATTGCAAAGAGTTGCATATCACCCGGGCATATGCCGAAGAAAAAATGAAAAAAGCAAATATGCACATATTACATTAAAAATTTAAGAGGAGAAATTTGTATAGTGAGAGAAAATTTATAAATTTGTTCATAATCACAGATTATGCGTGCTGAAAATTGACTATAAAATAAATCCTTATGACAACGAAAAACGATTTGACCGCTGCTTTGAAGAAGCATTTTGGGTTCGATACCTTCAAGGGAAACCAAGAAGCGATTATCAAGAATCTGCTTGCCGGGAATGACACGTTTGTGTTGATGCCTACGGGAGGAGGTAAATCGCTTTGTTACCAATTGCCTTCTTTGCTATCGGAAGGAACGGCCGTTGTTATATCGCCGCTGATTGCCTTGATGAAAAATCAAGTCGACGCTATGCGCAATTTCAGTGAAGAAGATGGAGTTGCTCATTTTATAAATTCGTCATTGAATAAAGCATCGATCGATTTGGTAAAAGAAGATATCCTGTCGGGAAAAACCAAACTTCTTTATGTGGCTCCCGAGTCTCTTACCAAAGAGGAAAATATCGAATTTCTGAAACAAGTGAAAATCTCGTTTTATGCAGTAGACGAGGCTCATTGTATTTCGGAATGGGGACATGATTTCCGTCCGGAGTATCGACGTATTAGACCCATTATCAATGAGATCGGTTCCCGGCCGTTGATTGCTCTTACGGCAACGGCAACACCGAAAGTACAACACGATATTCAGAAGAATCTGGGAATGACCGATGCTGCGGTTTTCAAATCGTCGTTCAATCGACCGAATTTGTATTATGAGGTTCGCCCCAAAACGCAGAATGTCGATAAAGATATTATCAAATACATAAAGTCCCAGCCCGGGAAGTCGGGTATCATTTACTGTCTGAGCCGTAAGAAAGTGGAGGAATTGGCCGAAACGCTCAAGGTAAACGGTATCAATGCTTTACCCTACCATGCTGGAATGGACTCAAATACCCGTACCCATAATCAGGACGCTTTTTTGCTGGAAGAAGTCGATGTGATCGTAGCAACGATTGCATTTGGTATGGGTATCGATAAACCCGATGTGCGGTTTGTAATTCACTACGATATACCGAAGAGTCTCGAAGGCTACTATCAGGAGACCGGCCGTGCCGGCCGAGATGGAGGAGAAGGCCAATGTATAACCTTCTATATCAATAAAGATTTGCAGAAGTTGGAGAAGTTTATGCAAGGAAAACCTATTGCCGAGCAGGAAATAGGCAAACAACTTCTACTCGAGACCGCAGCGTATGCCGAGTCGTCGGTATGTCGTCGTAAATTGTTGTTGCACTATTTCGGGGAAGAGTATACCGAAGAGAATTGTGGAAATTGTGACAACTGTTTGAATCCTAAAAAACAAGTGGAAGCTCAGGATATGTTATGCGCGGTATTAGATACCGTAATAGCTCTTAAAGAAAAATTCAAAGCCGATCACGTCATCGACGTGCTGATGGGAAAAGAGACCTCTGAAATATTGTCGTACAATCAAGATGAGTTGGAGGTTTTCGGTTGCGGACAAGGTGAAGATGAAAAGAAATGGGCGACTGTTATACGTCAAGCCCTCATCGCCGGATATTTGGATAAAGATATAGAAAATTACGGTTTGTTGAAGATAACGAAAGCCGGACATGAATTCCTCAAACATCCGGTCTCGTTTAAGATTGTCCAGGACAATGATTTCGATGAAATAGAAGAGGAGGCACCCATGAAAGGTGGCGGCGTATGTGCCGTCGATCCCGTATTGTATGCCATACTCAAAGACTTGCGGAAGAAAATAGCCAAAAAACTGGAACTTCCGCCGTATGTGATATTCCAAGACCCGTCGCTGGAAGCTATGGCTACCACTTATCCCGTTACGCTCGATGAGCTACAAAATATTCCCGGAGTAGGGGCCGGTAAGGCGAAACGTTACGGAGAAGAATTTGTAAAGGTCATCAAGAAACACTGCGATGAAAATGAGATAGAGCGTCCCGAAGATTTGCGTGTACGTACCGTTGCCAACAAGTCGAAATTGAAAGTTTCCATTATTCAAGGCATCGATCGTAAAATAGCTTTGGATGAACTGGCGGAGTCGAAAGGTTTGGAATTTTCCGACTTGCTCGATGAAGTAGAGGCTATCGTATATTCCGGGACAAAAATTCATATCGATTATTTCTTGGATGAGGTGATGGACGAAGACCATGTCGAGGATATATTTGACTATTTTAAAGAAGCGGAAAGCGATGACCTCGAAGCGGCTATCGAAGAGCTGGGTAGAGAATATACCGAGGAAGAAATCCGATTGGTCCGCATCAAGTTCCTTTCGGAAATGGGTAATTGATTTCTTTATTATACATATTGAAAGGGTGGAAATTTCCACCCTTTTTTATTATGCGAAAAATAAAACGATAAAAAGAGTAAAAAAGATTTTTTACTTCTCCATTCTTGCAAAAAAATGCGTATCTTTGCGTGCAATAAATTTCTTTAAGCCTAACAACTATGTCATTTATTGCCGACAAAATCGTAATGGACGGATTGACATTCGACGATGTATTGTTGATCCCCGCTTATTCCGAAGTCCTCCCACGAGAGGTCGATCTCTCAACCCGTTTTTCCCGTAATATACAGTTGAATATACCATTTGTTTCGGCAGCGATGGATACCGTTACCGAAGCGCGTTTGGCCATAGCGATCGCTCGCGAAGGAGGCATCGGTGTTATTCATAAAAATATGTCGATAGAAGCTCAAGCCAAACAGGTACACAGCGTAAAACGTGCCGAGAACGGTATGATTTATGACCCTGTAACGATCAATCGGTCGTCTACCGTAGCTGATGCTTTGGCTCTTATGAAAGAGTATCATATAGGAGGTATTCCCGTTGTCGATGACGATAGACGATTGGTGGGTATTGTAACCAATCGCGATTTGCGTTTTGAAAGAAACGAAAAAAGAGCTATCGACGAGGTGATGACCAAAGACGGTTTGATAACGACAACGCAGTCTACCGATTTGCAGCAAGCAACGGATATTTTGCAACAGCACAAAATCGAAAAATTACCGGTCGTAGACAAAGATTTCCGTCTGGTCGGATTGGTAACGTACAAAGATATTACCAAAGCAAAAGATAAACCTTTCGCTTGTAAAGATAAACTGGGACGTTTGCGTGTTGCCGCAGGGATCGGGGTTACGGCCGATTCTATGGAAAGAGCGTCGGCTTTGGTCGAGGCCGGTGTCGATGCAATCGTAATAGATACGGCACACGGACATTCCAAAGGAGTAGTTGAAGTCCTGAAAAAAGTTAAAGCAACTTTCCCTCAGATAGATGTCGTTGTGGGTAATATTGCGACGGGAGAGGCTGCCAAGTATCTTGTGGCGGCAGGTGCCGACGGCGTGAAAGTCGGCATTGGTCCGGGATCTATCTGCACGACACGTGTCATTGCTGGTGTGGGGGTACCTCAGCTTTCTGCTATATATGATGTTGCAAAGGCTTTGAAAGGAACCGATATTCCGTTGATTGCAGATGGCGGTATCCGTTATTCGGGAGATATTGTAAAAGCATTGGCTGCCGGTGGATATTCGGTTATGTTGGGTGGTATGCTGGCCGGTGTAGAAGAGTCTCCCGGAGAAACAATTATCTACAACGGCCGTAAGTTTAAATCTTATCGGGGCATGGGTTCCCTCGAAGCTATGGAAAAAGGTTCGAAAGACCGCTATTTCCAAGCCGGAGAAACCGACGTAAAGAAACTTGTTCCCGAAGGTATTGCTGCTCGTGTACCATTTAAAGGTTCACTTTTTGAAGTTGTTTACCAAATGGTTGGTGGTTTGCGTGCCGGTATGGGTTATTGCGGAGCTGCCGATATAAATGCCCTGCACAATGCGAAGTTTACCCGCATCACAAATGCCGGTGTGGCCGAGAGCCATCCGCACGATGTGGCGATAACCAGCGAATCTCCCAATTACAGCAGAGGTCAGTAGTAGGATTCTTACCATACTTTAATAAGTTTATACACCTGTTTGGCGCGTTCGATATAATAAATTTATTATATTTGAGCCGTTAAAACAGGTGTATTTTTATATAATACAATCAAAGAAAATAATACGATGAAGATTCCTCATATTTTAATGGCGTCGGTTTTGTTTGTTCCGATGGTTTCGTTGGCTCAAATAACGTCCGATACAGAGATTATGAACATTGGCGGGAAAAGTATAACCAAAGGAGAATTTGAGTATACTTATCGAAAAAACATACAACAGCAGTCCGAAAAAACGCCCCTTGACGAATATGTAACGTTGTTTGGAAACTATAAATTGAAAGTTGCCGAGGCCGAGGCTTTGGGAATAGATACGACTCGTCAATTTATTACGGAATTTGAAGGCTATCGCAATCAGTTGGTAAAGCCCTATATGGTCGACCAAAATGCAGAGGAACAATTGGCAAGAGAAGCCTACGATCGACTTCTTGAAGAGGTGGAAGCCTCTCATATTTTGTTTCGGGTAGACCCGTCGGCAACATTAGAAGAAAAAAGATCTGCATACGAGAAAGCTCTTAAAGTGAGAGAAGAAGCCATAAAAGGAACAGATTTTTCCGAATTGGCACGTCGCTACTCCGAAGATCCATCTGTACAAAATAATAATGGATATTTAGGATATTTCGGAGCATTCTATATGGTATATCCTTTTGAGAAAGCGGCTTACGAAACCGCAGTGGGAGAAATATCCATGCCGGTAGAAACGCAATTCGGATATCATCTGATCAAGGTAACCGATCGTCGTCCTACCCGGGCATTGGAATTATCTCATATTATGTTGAAAGTTCCTCAAAATGCTCCGGATAAAGTCCAAAAAGAACGGGAAAAAGAAATTTGGGAAATTTGCGATAAAATACAAAAAGGGGCAAACTTTTCCGAATTGGCACGTCGCTATTCCGAAGATCAGTCATCGTCAGAGAAAGGAGGTTTGTTACCATTGTTGACGACGGGTCAGATAATACCGTCTTTTGAAAAGGCCGCATTTGCTTTGAATGAAATCGGAGAAGTCTCGAAGCCTGTTCGTACTGAATTTGGTTGGCATATCATCAAATTGTTGGGAGAGAGAACCCCCGGTTCGTATGAGCAGATGCACGATGTCATCGTGCATCGTATGGCTCGGGACGAGAGAGCTGATGCCGGAAGGAAAATGTTTGTGGAAAAGTTGAAAGAGGATAAATATTTTGCTTGGGACGAGAGTGTTAGGGCGATGTTGGAAAAAGAGATTTCCGATACATCTTTTATGACTTGTCTCGCCAATATGGATCAAACCTTGTTTACTTTCGACGGAAAATCTTATCCCGTCTCAGGTTTAGTGTCTTATCTGAGTTCCGACAAATCAAGAGCCGTCTCTTTGTCGGAGTTGAGAGAATTGTCTGATAAATATGTATACGATGTCTTAGTGGATTACAAGACGAGCGAACTTTGCCGGACAAATGCCGATTTCCGCTATTTATTACAGGAATACCGGGATGGTATGTTGCTCTTTGAAATAAGCAATCGGGAAGTCTGGAATAAAGCGATGGAAGATGAAAAAGGTTTGAAGAAATACTTCCGAAAAAACAAAAAGAAATACACATGGGATGCTCCCCGATATAAAGGATATGTTATTTGCGGTGATGATGCTCAGCTGGTAAACGCTGTCAAAGAACAACTGCTAGGAATGAGTCAACCGTCCGATTCCGTTATACCATCTATTTACCGCCAATATAATGACAGCATTCGGCATATTGCTATCGAAAAAGGTTTATATCAGCCGGGAATGAATGCGATAGTCGATTATTTGATATTTAATAAGGAAAATACCGATACGACCGATACACAACTTCCGGTCAAAGATGTGTGTGGTAAAATTCTCGAATCTCCACCGTCTTATGAAGATGTAAAAGGACCGGTAATTTCCGATTACCAGACATATCTCGATCAGAAATGGATTAAGAAACTTCGTAAGAAATATCCTGTAACCATTCGCAAAGAAGTATTGGCTACGGTGGAGGAAATCGAATAAAATTTTCTATATTATCCGTAAATTATTCCAAGAATATGCGATATAGTTGCTATTTTGCTGTGGTAATAGGTATTTTGTTTTCTGTCTCAGCTTGTACGCTCGAAAAAAAAGAAGTACCGGGAGCCATTGTCAGTGTGGGAGATCGTTATCTTACACGTGAGATGCTGAGTCAGGTTATCCCCGACGGTTTATCCCATAGAGACAGCAGTGCATTTGCCGATGCCTATGTGCGTCATTGGGCAGAAGACGAGCTCGTATATGATGTTGCCCAGAAAAATATACCGAATGTCGGCCGTATAGAATTGTTGGTCGATAAGTATCGTCGTGAATTATTTGTTCATGAGTATCAAAAGCAGATTCTGAACGAGAAACTTGATGCCGAAATATCGGCAGAAGCGGTGAAAAATTATTATCGAACCCATCTCGATAAGTTTATTTTGAAAGCACCTATCATCAAAGGTCTTTTTGTGAAAGTCGCTGAAACTTCTCCTGAAATCAAAAATCTGAAAAAGTGGTATCGTAATAGAGATCACGGTTCGATAGAGAATATCGAAAAATATAGCCTTCATAATATCATCAATTATGAATATTTTTACGACCGTTGGATCTCGTTCGATGAAGTATTGAGTGCGATACCTTACAGCATCTCCGACGCCAATCGCTTTTTGCAAACCCATAAGTATCTCGAAATAAATAATGATGGCTATTGGTATCTTTTGAATATCAGCGATTATCTGCCTGCTGGAGCGAATATGCCACTCGATTTCGCCCGAACGCAAATAGAGGAAATCTTGTTGAATCAGAAACGTATGGATTTTCTGCATCAAATGAATAATGAATTGTACCAAGAAGCCCTTGAAAATCGGAAAATAAAATATTATGGTCGCGTTTATTAAAACAACGCAGCCGATAAATCATAAAAAAGTATGAGAAAGTATATTTTTATCTGCACATTGATAAGTTATCTCATCTCGGGAAATTTTGCGATAGCCCAGTCTCCTTCTCCCACATCGGGTGTGGTCGATGAGATTGTATGGATTGTCGGTGATGAAGCCATTCTTCTTTCCGACGTCGAGGCTCAGTACCGGGCTATGCAAAGTCAGGGACAGCGTATTAATGGTGATCCCTATTGCGTAATTCCCGAACAGATAGCCATACAAAAGTTGTTTTTGAATCAAGCCCGTTTGGATAGCGTTTTTGTAACCGAAGCAGAGGTCTTTTCAAATGTCGAACAACGTATAAACGTATGGATCAATTCGATTGGTTCCAAAGAGAAAGTTGAAGAATATTTCAATTCTACAATTTCTCAATTACGGGAAGAGCTATCTTCTACTGTACGTGATCAGTTGACTGTGGAAGCTATGCAGCGTAAATTGGTGGGCAGTATAAAAGTCTCTCCGGCCGATGTACGTCGTTTTTATGCCAATTATTCGACGGATAGTATTCCTTATATTCCAGTACAGGTCGAGGTACAGTTGATTCGGGTCGATCCGATCATTCCGCAACAGGAAATCGATGATATAAAGGCGCGTTTGCGTGAGTACACCGACCGGATAAATAACGGAGAGGCAGAATTTTCGACGTTGGCCATTTTGTATTCCGAAGATCCCGGATCGGCTCGCAAAGGCGGTGAATTAGGTTTTTTCAGTCGGGCAGATATGCTTCCTGAATTTACCAATGTGGCATTTTCATTGAATGATCCGAAAAAAGTTTCAAAGATCGTTGAGACGGAATTCGGGTATCATATCATACAACTCGTAGAAAAGAGGGGAGACCGAATCAATTGTAGGCATATCTTATTGAGACCGCGGGTGTCGAATGAAGAACTGAATCAGATGATTGCCCGTATGGATACCCTACGCCGGGATATTCTCGACAATAAGGTAACCTTTGAAGAGGCTGCTCAATATGTCTCTCAGGATAAAGAAACACGCAATAATAAGGGATTAATGGTGAATATGTCTGAAACCGGCGTATCTACCACAAAATTCCAGATGGACCAGCTTCCGCAGGAAATCGCAAAAATCGTCGATAAAATGGAAGTGGGTGAAATCTCGGAGCCTTTTACGATGATCGACCAAAAACGTGGGAAAGAAGTTGTCGCCATGGTCAAATTGAAAGCTCGTATCCCGGGACATAAGGCCAATGTGTCGAATGATTTCCAGATATTGAAAGGTATCGTCGAAAATCATAAGCGGAATGAACTTATCGATAATTGGATTCGTCAGAAACAGAAAGAGACCTACATTCGTATTAAGGATGGATGGGACGACTGTGATTTCATGTATGACGGTTGGATTAAGAAATAAATTCGATGCAGAAGAGGCTTTATAAAAAAATATCGGGCTGCCGCTTTCTTCGGTGCATCGCCGGGGTGATATTGGTTTTGTTTGCCGTTATCGATGTATCGGGAACGGCTTTCTGTATAGAACCGCCTGAGCGTCGACAGCCCGACCTCTCTGGAACGACGAAGAAGGATAAAGTCTTTCTCGAAGCAGCCAATGAATTGGAATTTAATGAATTGATTGCTCCCGATTTTCAGATACTGAGAGGTGATGTCCGTTTTCGTAAAGATAGTATGTATATGTTTTGCGACAGTGCCTATTTCTATGAGAAGTCCAATTCTCTCGATGCTTTCGGAAATGTCCGTATGGAGCAAGGCGATACTTTGTTTATTTTCGGAGATGAATTGTATTATGACGGGGAGACGCAATTGGCTCGTATACGGCATAATGTACGAATGATAAATCGTGATGTCGTGCTTACAACCGATAGTTTCAATTACGACATGGAAATAAATATTGGGTATTATTTCAATGGAGGGGAGGTTGCCGATTCGGTCAACCGACTCAATTCTTTTTACGGGCAATATTCTCCCGATACAAAAGATGCGATATTCAATTACGATGTAAAATTATTCAATCCCCAATTTACGCTTTATTCCGATACGTTGGAATATAATACGACAACGAAAGTGGCCGACATATTGGGGCCGTCAATTATTGTATCCGACAGTAATACGATATATTCGTCATTGGGTTTTTATAATACGGCCGACGATTTGGCTCAGCTTTATAACAGATCTTTGATTGTTTCAAAAAGTCAAAAGTTAACCGGCGATACGATTTTCTACGATCGGAATAACGGGTTTGGCGAGGTATTCGGCCACATGGTTGTGGACGATACATTGCGCATGATGCAGATGCATGGGAATTACGGCTTTTATAATGAATTCCGGGAAGAATCTTTTGCAACAGATTCGGCATTGCTCATCGATTATTCCCAGCCGGATACATTGTATTTGCATGCTGATACATTGGAGTCGTTGAGGCCCGATAATGTAAAACGTATATTACAGGCATATCATGACGTACGTATCTATCGGAGCGATATGCAGGCGATTTGCGATTCTATGATATATGACGTAGAAGATTCGGTATTGATCATGATGGACGGACCGATTATGTGGAATCTCGATTACCAGATTTTCGGTGATACTATCAAGGTGTTTATGAACGATTCGACGATCGACTGGGCACATATCCCGGCATTTGCTTTTGCGACACAACAAAAAGATACGGCCTTTTTCGATCAACTCTCGGGAAAGGATTTAAAGGCTTATTTCACGAACGGAGATATTTCTCGAGTTGATGTCAGCGGGAATGTACAGACTATATTTTATCCGCAAGAATCGGACATGACTTACACCGGAATGAACAAGGCCGAGACGAGTTTTCTTACCATGTATATGAAAGACCGTCAAATGGATAAGTTGAAAATGTGGCCTACCGTTGACGGGACGATGACTCCTATATCGAAGTTGAAACCCGATATGATTTTCTTGCCCGATTATAAATGGTATGAAAGTTACCGGCCTCGAAATAAGTTCGATGTTTTCAGAGCAACGAATCGTCCCCGGTCGGAAATAAAAAAGATTCGCCATACCGAAGAATTTTTTGAAGAAGAGTAAACTATTATTATGAGCGATATTATCCATCTTTTACCCGATTCCGTTGCTAATCAGATTGCCGCTGGTGAAGTCATACAACGTCCGGCATCTGTTGTGAAGGAATTGGTCGAAAATGCTATCGATGCCGGAGCGACCGAGATACAAATCTTTATAAAAGATGCCGGACGTACATTGATACAGGTGGTCGATAACGGTAAAGGTATGTCAGAGACCGATGCCCGATTATCTTTCGAGCGACATGCTACATCCAAGATAAGTTCGGCACAAGACTTGTATTCTTTGCGTACGATGGGATTTCGGGGCGAAGCTCTCGCTTCTATTGCTGCCATTGCTCAAGTGGAGTTACGAACCCGCCGTGCCGAAGATGAGATAGGGACATCGATTCTCATATCGGGTTCGAAAGTCGAATCACAAGAATATGTCTCGTGTCCCGCCGGTGCGAATTTCATGATAAAGAATATTTTTTTCAATGTCCCGGCTCGAAGGAAATTTCTGAAATCGAATCAAGTGGAATTCGGATTTATTATGTCCGAATTTGAACGCATGGCACTGGTTAATACGGATATAGCTTTCAAGCTCGTCCACAATGATGTAGAATTATATAATCTCCCGGCGTCTAATTTCAGACAACGTATTGTCTCCTTATTCGGTAAGAATTTGAACCAGCACCTTCTCTCTGTTGATGTTCAGACTTCTTTGGTTTCTATTACTGGATATATCGGACACCCCGACTCGGCCCGCAAACGCAATGCTTGGCAATACTTTTTTGTCAATGGTCGATATATGCGGCATCCGTATTTTTATAAGGCTGTCATCTCCAATTACGAACAATTGTTGCCTGCCGGCGAGATGCCTCACTATTTTCTGCATATACAAGTAGACCCATCTACCATAGATGTGAATATTCATCCGACAAAAACAGAAATAAAATTTGAGAATGAACAACCTATATGGCAAATTTTATCGGCTGCCGTGAGAGAAACATTGGGAAAATCCAATGCTGTCCCGACAATCGACTTCGATACCGAAGGTGCACCCGAAATACCTATATTGCATCACGGTCAGCAGGTTGAGCCACCTCGGGTATCATATTCTCCCGATTACAATCCGTTTGCGTCGTTTTCTACAAAACCCTCGAATCATTCGCATAAAGTCGATTACGATTGGACTCAGCTTTATAAAGATTTTCAATCGAATAAAGATATGCCTATGACCCCAGAAGAGGGGTCCGGAGAGATAAAAATACCTTCTAAGATAAATTGCCTGACTTCTGTCGAGGATATGACCAAAGTATCATCGGAAGCGATACCGCTTTCCATTCCGATGCAGGAAACTTCCCGTTCGATAGATACGGGTATTGAACATTTGCAGATAAAAGGTCGCTATATATTGACGTCGGTAAAATCGGGACTGATGATTATCGACCAGCATCGGGCGCATGTACGCATCTTATTTGATCGATATATGTCTCATATACAGGATAAAAAAGGCGTTTCCCAGCGTCTTCTTTTTCCTGAAATGATACAATTGTCTCCGGCACAAGGAGCAGAATTGCTATCGGTTCAAGAAGATTTTGAAGCATTGGGATTCGATATTTCCGATATGGGAGGAGGGGCTTACGCCGTCAATGCAGTTCCGGCAGGTATCGACGGGCTTGATGTGTCGACGTTGATCGATAAAATGCTCGAAACAGCGACGCAAAGAGGCGGCGATGTAAGTGTCGACGTTCATGAAGCCATTTCGTTGGCATTGGCCGAGTCGGCTGCAATTCCGTATGGACAGATTTTATCTCCGCTGGAAATGGAGAAATTGATCAGTGATCTTTTTTCTTTAACAGCCCCCAATTATACTCCCGACGGGAAAACCGTCGTATCGGTGATAGGGGATGATGAATTACAAAAAAGATTCCGATAGATAAGAGCTCTTATTTATGTATCGATATATTTCTTTGGCGTTCTTGTTCTTGTTTTCTCTTTCCTTTCCGGTAGAAGCCGCAAGAAAGAAAAAAGAAGCTGTTCCCGAGAAGTCGGAGGAGACGATTTTTATGGAAACCTATTTTCCCGAACGTCCTTGTCGGGAATGGGAGATCGGAAGAAAGTTTATCTATCTCGATGATGATCTCTCAGCACTGATACATCCTCAGGCTATTTCATCCGGGGACTCTTCTTATAGGGGAAAAATATTTATATACGAAGGTATGGTCGAGGCATCGCCGTGGAGAAAAGGAACGGTAAATTTAGAGTTTACATGTGAAGAACGAAAATACTATTTTAAAACCGGAAAAAGCAGGGAAGAGATAATGAATTCGTCTTACACTCCGTTATTGCCCATGTTGGTTTCAGATGAAGACATAAGTAAAGCCCGACAGCTGCTGGTAGGAAAAACGCTATATACCCGGCCGGCTACGTGGGTCGATTCCATAGGAAATACCTCTTCAAACCGACGCTATTGCCCGGTCAAAATCGTTGACATACAGCCCGGGAATAGTGTTTATCCCATAGCATTCGTTTTCGAAGATGAAACCTCGTCGACATATCGGATATTTGGTTCTCTTACACAGACATCTCGTATGCAAGCAGCAACGTTCGATCGCTTGTTTACCTTCGACAATCCCCGATGTTCATACAAAGATATTCCCGATAAACACTGGCGACTGATTACGCTCGGTCGTGTAACCGAAGGTATGACAAAAGAGGAATGCCGTTTATCGTTGGGTAGTCCGCAAAATGCAAGAGAAATACCCACATACAGTGGTTTGAAAGAAGAGTGGTTTTACCGTACAGGAGCTTATCTCTATTTCGAAGATGGAAAATTGTCCCGTTACCGATAAAATATTTTGTACATGAAAATATATGAGAATTATTCGTTGCAGGAAAGACACACATTTCATTTGCCCGTAAAGACCCGATATTATATCGAGTACGATACTGTAAACGAACTATGTGCCTTTATAAAAGAGAATTCGCTATTTCGGGAATACTCGTGCTATCATATAGGTGGAGGTAGTAATCTCTTGTTTTTACAAGATTACCGGGGTATCATACTCCATTCGGCCATACGATTTATCGAGTGTGTGGGGGAGGACGAAGATACTGTTTTATTACGAGTCGGGTCTGGTGTCGTATGGGACGATTTCGTCAAATATTGTGTGGAGAATAATTGGGGAGGAGTAGAGAATCTGTCGCTGATACCCGGAGAAGTGGGAGCTTCGGCTGTACAAAACATAGGAGCCTACGGTGTCGAGGTGAAAGATGTAATAGAAAAGGTCGAAACGATCGATATGCAAAATGGCGAATCCCGCACATTTACAAATGCCGAATGTGCGTATGCGTATCGTGATAGCATATTCAAAAAGGAGCTTCGCGGACGATATATCGTTTCTGCCGTGCAATACCGTTTGCAGAAAAATGCAGGTTATCACCTCGATTATGGAAATTTACGGGAGGCTGTTGAGCGTTATACCCACCCAACGCTTGCAGATGTGCGTAAGGTTGTCATAGAAATCAGACAATCGAAATTACCCGATCCCGATGTTATAGGGAATGCCGGTAGCTTTTTTAAAAATCCGGTAGTCTCGATAGAGCACTATAAGTCTTTGAAAGAGCGTTTTCCCGATATGCCCCATTATCCGGTCGATGAATCGAATGTGAAGTTGCCGGCCGGTTGGCTGATCGATAGAGCCGGTTGGCGGGGAAAAGTACATGGTGGAGCCGGTGTGTATGAGAAACAATCGCTTGTCTTGGTAAACCGGGGGGAAGCGACAATCGGGGATATAACCGAATTGGCCGAGAAAATTTGCCATTCGATAAAAGAAAAATATGATATAGACTTATATCCGGAAGTAAATTATATTGGATAGAATGCGCGTAGAATTTTTGGGAACAGGAACATCAACGGGCGTACCCATGATCGGTTGTCGTTGCGATGTGTGTCGGTCGAAAGACTCACGTGATCGGCGCTTACGTTCGTCTGTCTGTCTGACAGTCGACGATAAAAATATTTTAATCGATTGCGGCCCGGATTTTCGACAACAGATGTTGCGGAGCGGTATCGACCACATCGATGCGGTATTGCTTACACACGAGCATTACGACCATACATCGGGTCTTGACGAATTACGAAATTTCAGTCGCAATAATCCTATTCCCATATATGCCGAACCGAACGTTCTGGATATTATACATCAACGCCTTTTTTATTGTTTTTCGGAGCAACCCAATCCCGGAGTTGCTCATTTGGAACTCAAAGCGATAGAAAATCTCTCGCCATTTACGCTTTTCGGCATCGATATAGAACCAGTCAGAGTATGGCATTATAGGCTTCCCATTATCGGTTACCGCATCGGACGATTTGCCTATATTACCGATATGCTCACGATACCCGATGGGGAATGCGCCAAGCTGTCGAATCTCGATACTTTGGTTGTCAATGCCTTACGGCATAAGCCCCATATTTCGCACCAGAACCTCGAAAGTGCGTTGACTTTTATCGCACAACTTAATCCGGAACAGGCTTATATCACACACATGAGTCATCAAATAGGTTTTCATGAAATCGAAGAGAAGAAGCTTCCTCGGAATGTGGCTTTTGCCTATGATGGGCTGACGATATCTGTCTCTGATAATTGAAAAATAGGTCGGATTGTTGTATGTAGAAAAAAGTGAAATCGATATGAGACAACAGGCATTTTCGATAAAAAGCCGCATTCACAGCTTTTCCAATGCATTCCGCGGATTGGGATTATTTTTCAGGCAAGAACATAATGCACGTATTCATGCGGTTATTGCAGTTATAACCGTAGTTTCGGGAGTCTTGGTCGGTCTGTCGAGGATGGAATGGATAGCTGTATTTTTTGCAATCGGTATGGTTATCGCTACGGAGGCAGTGAATACTACGGTAGAATACCTGTGCGATTTTATATGTCCCGAGTACAACGATAAAATCAAGAAAATAAAAGATTTGGCGGCAGGTGCGGTCTTAATATGTGCGATAGCAGCGGTAATAATAGGTTGTATTATTTTTATTCCCCATTTGATTACATTGGTGAATCTCTCTCTTTCGTAAAATTTTTCTCGATGAATCATGCAAAGAACGATTCCCAATTAAAGGAATTGTTCTTTTGTTTTGTATAGGCTTCTTTATCATTCATTATAAAGACCGTATTTATGGAATTTATATGAGTTCATAATGTTTTCATCGGTATCGGCTTGTAACAGGAGCAATATATCTCGACAAAACTCCATATATCCCGTTCCGTTTGCCGTTACAATGTTTTTATCATATACGCACTGTTTTTCAATATATCCGTTCTCGTTTGTATAATTTTCTTTTCCCCATAATTTCAGTTGTTCTTTGGTATTCCCCGTATGTTTGACGTGGTTCAGGAATCCGTGCGCAGCCATGAATGATGCGGCATTACAAATCGCGCCTACGATTTTCCCTTGCTGTAAGGCTTTTGTTACGATAGGGACAAGCGATTCGGCGACAGGAGTATTCCATTGCATCCCCCCGATTAGAATCAGAGCGGCATAATCTTCGGGCAAATTCCGAAAACTATAATCGGGTATCGTTCGGAATCCTCCAATAGAACAGACTTCTTTTTCGGTGGGGGCAACCGTTTTCGGGATATATTTTTTGTCGCTCCCGGGCATCACCCCGAAATTCAAAGAAGTTGACAGGAATGCGCCTTCCCAATCGGCATATTCATCGAGTAATACAAATAAAACTTCTTTTTTCATATTTTCGTTTTTATAATTTCTCGTTATCGTTTTTTGTTGTTATTCAAAAAATATTTTTGGTTATCTTGTCGCAGGAAGCGTTCGTCGACAAGATAACGAATCGTTTCTACAATTTGTTCTTGCGGATAGTGCAATCGTTCGACCAATTCGTTCAGTTTGAGCGGTTCATTTCTCAATAAGTCTTGCAGGGCGGAGGTAATTTGGTCGAATACAACTGGCGATAAAGTCGCGTTTTTCTTATTTTGACACACATCGCAACAGCCACAATTATCGGTCGTTTTTTCACCGAAATAGTCGAGTAACAATTTTTCCCTACAAATATTTTCGCATAAAGTATATTGCAGGATACGTTCTATCCGATATACAAAACGCTCTTTTCGTTCTTCGTATGCCGACCGGGGTATTACAAGATCTTTCAATCTTGTACGGGAACAGGTAAAAAGAATGAAGGGCATTCTTTTTCGAGGAACATAATGGATAATGTGTAATTTCCCCAAATAGATGAGACTCTCGTATATTGTTTCGGGAGACAACCCTGTACGCCGTTCGATAATCGACTCTTTGATAAATGTATAATCGGCGAATAATCCTGTATAAGAGCGTAACAAGCATTGCAATACCGTATCGGTATCGGGGTCGTCGGTTTTTAGTTTATACAATTCGTCTCTATGTACGGTTACCATGACACGGGACTGCGAATCGGCTTCTTCTATGTATTCTATATATCCCGACTGTTCCAATATTTTCAACGCGTGGTAAGCGGGCAGTATCGGGAATTTGAATGTCTTACAAAAAAGATTCAAATCGAAATCATGTACTGAGTTTATTCCAAATCCCTCGGCTACTTGCAAATAGTTGCACATGGCTTCGTATATACGGACTATAAAATCTTTTTCGGGGAACATGTCTGTTACCCTTTTATGCAGCTTGGATTTATCGGTCGGGGAGTAGAGCAGGACGGCATAAGAACTGTTTCCGTCCCGTCCGGCCCGTCCGGCTTCTTGATAATACTCTTCGGGAGAACTGGGTATATCGAGATGTACGACCAGACGCACATCGGGCTTGTCTATTCCCATACCAAAAGCATTTGTTGCAACTATAACCCGGGAATGCCCTTCTTTCCACTCTTGTTGTCTGCGCTCTTTATCTTCGGGATCGATACCCGCATGATAATATTGTGCGGATATTCCTGCACGATATAAGACCTCTGCAACCTCTTTTGTGCGTTTTCTGCTGCGGACATACACGATAGCGCTTCCCGGGACGCGGGATAATATATAGATGAGTTGTTGCAGTTTGTCTTCATTGTAACGGACAACATAACGAAGATTCGGCCGACGGAAACTTTTTCGGAAAACATTTTCAGCCTTAAAAAGCAACTTAGTCTGAATATCTTTTGCAACTTCGGGAGTTGCGGTTGCTGTTACGGCAAGTACGGGTATTTGGGGAATTGTCTGTCGCAATTCCGCTATTTTTAAATAATCGGGGCGGAAATCATATCCCCACTGCGAAATACAATGGGCCTCGTCTACAACAAGTAGTGAAACCGGTAAATCTTTGAGTTTTTCTTGGAAAAGTTGGGTCGATAGCCGTTCGGGAGAAACATAGAGGAACTTGTATTTCCCGAATATGCAGTTGTCGAGAGTAGTGAGCATCTCCCGTCGGCTCATTCCCGAGTGTATATACGATGCTTTTATGTCGAGGGCCCGCAACGTGTCTACTTGGTCTTTCATCAACGCGATAAGAGGCGTTACCACGATACATATACCGTTCATGTATAACCCCGGAACCTGATAAGTAATCGATTTTCCGCCACCGGTCGGCATTAACGCAAGCGTATCTATTCCTTTTAAGACCGATTGTATGATATCTTCCTGCAAGGGTCTGAAAGAGTCATATCCCCAATAACGTTTCAATATTTCGTGAATACTTTGCTCCATAATCAAAATTCGGGAATATCTTGTATTTCAAAAATCCGTAGTTAGCTTTTTGCAAAGATAGTGAAAGAATCTGCATTCGGCTCGCTCTTTATTATATCTAATGAGCGTCGAGAAGAATCCTTGTCAGTTGTTATATGGCAGGTGAGAGTATATTCTGTCTTTTTGGCAGTTTTTTTACTAAAAAAAGTTTGGCACAGATTTCGCAGTAAGAATAGTGTCTTTCTCGGAAAGAGAAGAAAAAAGAACTATATAATTAACTTAAAAATAAAAAGAAATGAACATTAAACCGTTAGCAGACAGAGTATTGATCAAGCCTGCACCAGCAGAAGAAAAAACTGTAGGTGGAATCATCATTCCCGATTCAGCCAAAGAGAAACCCTTGAAAGGTGAAATCGTAGCCGTAGGCAACGGAACGAAAGATGAAGAAATGGTCGTAAAACCCGGTGATACTGTATTGTATGGGAAATATGCCGGTACTGAACTGGAATTGGACGGTGAGAAATATCTTATCATGCGTCAGTCCGACGTCTTAGCAATTCTCTAACTTTTAACGTTGTTTATTCAACCTATTATACTTTACAATCATGGCAAAAGAAATTAAATTCAATATCGAGGCTCGCGAAGAGCTGAAAAAAGGCGTTGACGCTTTGGCTAACGCAGTGAAAGTAACTCTCGGTCCGAAAGGCCGTAACGTAATCATCGAGAAAAAATTCGGTGCTCCTCACATCACGAAAGACGGTGTTTCGGTAGCGAAAGAAGTGGAACTCGAAGAGGCTTTCCAGAATATGGGAGCCCAATTGGTAAAAGAAGTGGCTTCTAAAACCGGAGATGATGCAGGAGACGGTACGACGACAGCTACGGTATTGGCTCAGGCAATCGTCAATGTCGGGCTGAAAAACGTTACCGCCGGAGCCAATCCTATGGATTTGAAACGCGGTATCGACAAAGCTGTTGCCTGTGTGGTGGAAAATATCAAATCTCAGGCACAAGAGGTAAATGACGATATGGCTAAAATCGAATCGGTTGCCCGTATCTCTGCCAACAATGACAGCGAAATCGGAAAACTTATCGCCGAAGCTATGGAAAAAGTAAAACGTGAAGGCGTTATTACCGTAGAAGAAGCCAAAGGAACCGATACGACGGTAGAAATCGTAGAAGGTATGCAGTTCGATCGCGGATATATTTCTCCTTATTTCGTAACCAACACCGAAAAGATGGAATGCGAAATGGAAAACCCGTATATCCTTATTTTCGACAAGAAAATTTCTTCTCTCAAAGAGATGCTGCCCGTTCTCGAAGCTACTGCACAGTCGGGTCGTCCTTTGTTGATCATTGCAGAAGATGTCGACAGCGAAGCTTTGGCTACGTTGGTAGTAAATCGCTTGCGCGGCTCTTTGAAAATATGTGCTGTAAAAGCCCCCGGCTTCGGCGATCGTCGTAAAGAGATGCTCGAAGATATTGCCGTATTGACTGGCGGTGTCGTAATCTCGGAAGAGAAAGGTCTCAAACTCGAATCGACAACCATCGATATGTTGGGTCGTGCCGAGAAAGTAACCGTCGATAAAGAAAATACAACGATTGTAAATGGTATGGGCGACAAAGCAGCTATTACTGCTCGTGTAGCTCAAATCAAGGCACAAATCGAGAAAACCACGTCGGATTACGACCGGGAGAAATTGCAAGAACGTCTTGCCAAATTGGCCGGTGGTGTTGCCGTCCTTTATATCGGTGCTGCTTCCGAAGTAGAAATGAAAGAGAAGAAAGACCGTGTGGACGATGCACTGAGCGCAACTCGTGCGGCCATAGCCGAAGGTATCGTACCCGGTGGTGGTGTAGCCTATATACGTGCCATATCTTCATTGAACGACCTGAAAGGCGATAATGAAGACGAAACAACGGGTATTGAAATTATCAAACGTGCCATCGAAGAACCTTTGCGTCAAATCGTTGCAAATGCAGGTGTCGAAGGTGCAGTTGTCGTTCAGAAAGTAAAAGACGGCAAAGGCGATTTCGGTTACAACGCTCGCACGGGTGAATACGAGAATTTCTTTGCTGCCGGAGTTATCGATCCTGCTAAGGTTACTCGTGTAGCTCTCGAAAATGCGGCTTCCATTGCCGGTATGTTCCTCACGACTGAATGTGTCATTGCCGATAAGAAAGAAGAAAATGCAGCTCCCGCTGCCGGCATGGCTCCCGGAATGGGTGGTATGGGAGGCATGATGTAATTCTGAACTCTCTATAACAATCAAGAAACGGGCTGTAAATTCGTACAGCCCGTTTTTATTATCCGAAAAATATTCGTAAAAAATAAAATGAAACGATATTTCCCATAAAACGAAAAGGCCTCGAATATTTTTTTGTATCAAGAAGAAGTGGTTATCTTTGAAACATGGCTACTGGTAAAGCAAATCCATATCGAATCTGTTTAGTTGTAAAATAAGACCGTTTTTTGCGGCTCTACGCTGGAATAGATTTTTCACACCGATATTTGCCCCAATTCATTGTGTCGGAATCAACCATTAAAAAGTTTTGATATCTCTCTCTTTTCTCGATTCTATGTGGGATTTGCTGAACATAAAAAAGAGTCATATCCAATATTGGGTATGACTCTTTTTTATCGGAACAATATCGTTTAGCGTATGTTGGGATTGATTTTATTCCATTCGCTGATAGCTGGAAGAACACCCATGGCAATAACTTCGTCGCGAAGAGCACAAAGATGTTCGTAACTCTTTTCGAGAGCCGCTTCTTCCTCCGGCGTTCCTTTTACCGGTTTCAGATGGCAACCATCTGCGGTAATATCGGTTTCCCATGCCATCATGATATGATCGAACTTATCGTTCGAAACATACGTCCCGGCCGGCCAACGGAAAGGTTTTCCGCCCATAGCGGCAGCGATCATTTCGACCGATACGTAAGCCGGACTTTGGAATGAAGACCGTCCTCGCAAAGCGATGATATTTGCACCGCCTTTTATGACTTTCTGTTGTATCTCGACCCATTGCTCTTTGGAGAGAACCTCCGTCCCGATAAGCTCTGAAAGCGGTTTGCCATTAACTTTTGCCGTAGAAGCAAACACAGCCATTTGCTCGCCGTGTCCGCCGTAGGTACGGCAATTTTCGACAGAGTCCATCGATATTTGGAAATACTTGGACAATTCGCTGCGTAATCGGGTAGAGTCGAGAGCTGCTAATGTCGTAACCTGAGACGGTTTCAATCCCGAATGCAAAAGTACGATAAGACCGGTAATATCGGCCGGATTGAAGATGATGACGATATGTTTTACATCGGGACAATATTTCTTTACATTTTGCCCGAACTCTTCGGCAATGGCAGCATTTCCTTTCAAAAGGTCTTCGCGGGTCATGCCGGCTTTACGGGCCGCGCCACCCGAATTGATGATGTACTTGGCATCGGTAAGAGCCTCTTTGATGTCAGACGTATAAGTGATGTTTACTCCTTCAAAACCGCAATGATACAGTTCCTCAGCGACACCTTCCAGTCCCGGAGCATAGGGATCGTACAAGCAGATATTAGGTGTCAAATTCATCATAATGGCTGTTTGTGCCATATTGGAGCCGATCATGCCGGCAGCACCCACGATAGTGAGCTTTTCGTTTGTTACGAATTTCATAGCTTATATTTTTAATATTCGATTCGAATGATTTGGTCTCAAAGATACGAATAATAATCTTAACAAATCTGGCGATTAGGCTAATTATCATTAATAATTCTTTTATCGAATTTATGCGTAAAAAGTTTTTTCCATCTGATATTATAAAATATCTTCGCAACATTAAATTAAAAAGAGAATGTTATAGGCCACACGCTTCTATGTCAGATTAACGCTGAATCCGTGGATGTAGAAAACATGAGAAAAATACATACAGAGAAAATTTCGATGTATGAAAAGGTCGTGTTGTAAAACGATATAAAGAAAAAAGCCTCTGATTTTTCAGAGGCTTTTTTCTTGGAACTAAGTAGGAATTACAATAAGTTGCTGGCCAACTCGGAGAGCTTGCTTCGCTCGCCTTTTACCAGATTGACATGTCCGAAAATTTCTTGCCCCTGCATACGGTCTATCATATAAGCCAATCCATTCGACTGCGTGTCGAGATACGGAGAATCGATTTGATAAACGTCGCCGGTGAATACCATTTTTGTACCTTCGGCTGCACGGGTAATAATGGTCTTTATCTCATGTGGGGTAAGGTTTTGCGCTTCATCGATGATGCAGAAGGTATCAGAAAGACTCCGACCGCGAATATACGCCAATGCTTCTATCACCAAACTCCCTCCCGCCTGCATCTCTTGCAGGGTGCGATAGTCGTTGCTTTCGAGTGAAAATTGACGCTTGATGACATTGAGATTATCGAAGAGCGGTTGCATGTAGGGTGCAATCTTTTGTTTTTCGTCTCCGGGAAGGAATCCCAAATCTTTATTCGACAGTGATACGATGGGGCGGGCGAGAAGTATCTGTTTATACATGCCGTGTTGTTTCAGCGCACCGGCAAGGGCCAACAGCGTTTTTCCCGTCCCCGCTTTACCGGTAATGGCCAACAACTTGACGCGATCGTCATTCAGCAAATCAAATGCAAATGCCTGCTCGGCATTACGGGGTTCAATGCCGAAATTTTTTTCTTTGGTTACTTTTCTTACTATACCGTCCGCCGTAACATACCGGGCCAGTACCGAAGAGTTACCGCTATCGAGGACGAAACACTCGTTTGTGCGTAATTTCACACCGATCTGCTCTACCGGTATGCCTTTTTTAGAACTGTATATGGCATCGATTATATCGGGTGCAATTCCGGTGATAGTACGGTGTTCATTCTCGAAGAGGTCGTCGCTTTTGACTTTGTCATTGGTGTAATCTTCGGTCTCGATACCCAATGCCCGCGCTTTCATACGCAAATTTATATCCTTGGTAACAAGGATCGTACGCATATTTTTATGCTGCTCGGCAACTTCGATGGCTGCCGAGAGAATACGATGATCGGGTTTATCTTCGCGGAAAGCTTCTTTCACACGTTTGTTCAATGAACTATTAACGATGATAGACAGTCGCCCCAAGTCCGGCCCCAACTGAGCTCCGTTCTCAAAAAAATCTTTATCGGTGTATTTGTCGAGTTGGCGGGCAAATTCCCGGGCATTGTAATTGATTTCTTCATTTCCTTTTTTGAATTTATCCAACTCTTCCAATACGACTATCGGGATAAAAATATCATTCTCCTCAAAATTGAAAATACATTTGTGATCATGAAGGAGAACATTTGTGTCTAAGACAAAATTCTTTTTTCCCATGGCTTTAAAAGTTTTAAGGTTAGTTTCGTACTATACGAATTATTCAAATATAGGAATATTTTATGAGAAATAAAAGGAGAAGAGCAGATAAAATTGTTTTATATGCCTTATTCTTTCTTTCGTTTGTTCGGATTATAGACTTCTAATAAAGTCAACAGCCCGAATTCCGTACTTTTTTTTGACACGGATTCGGGCTGTTTATATTGGAGCGGGAATAATTATTCAAGAATAATATCGAACGGCATTCGAGCCTGCAAACGGTCTATCTTATCGATGTTTTTCAAGAACAGTAAACTCTCACCAAAATCTCCGAACATACTCTCTATTTTATTGTAAATATAGCGATCGGGATTTACATTCGAAAGAATACTTGTAAGGAAGTCGGTCTGGTTGGGGTATTTCACGACGCGATAATCTTCCAGTTTGGCCCGGTCGGCCGCAGCCTCTATTGCATCATTGATTCCGCCTAACTGATCGATCAGTTTCAATTCTTTGGCCATTTCTCCTGTCCATACACGTCCCTCGGCAATTCTTTTTATTTCATCGATTGGCATTTTTCGGCCGTCGGCACAGCGACGGGTAAAGAGTTCATATCCGTCATTGACCATATTTTGAAATAGAGCCTGTTCTTCGCCATTTAATGGTCTGCCCATCGCACCCATATCGGCAAGTCGGTTCGTTTTCACTCCGTCGAAGTGAAGGTCGAGAGTTTCGGTCAGTAATTTCGATGGGTCGGGAATCATTCCGAAAATACCGATAGAGCCGGTGAGAGTAGTCGGTTCGGCGACAATCCAGTCGGCGGCACAAGAGATATAATAGCCACCCGAAGCTGCATAATCACCCATCGATACGATGACAGGTTTCTTTTCTTTCAAAAGGGAAACCTCGCGCCAGATTTGTTCGCTTCCGTATGCACTCCCACCGGGAGAATTTACACGGAGTACGACCGCCTTTATATCTTTATCTTCCCGAAGTTTTCGGAGATCGAGCATGACTCTCTCCGAGTTTATACCTTCGGTGCCGATAGAACTCATGGAATTATCTATCGAACCATAGGCGTAATAAACGGCTATTTTATTTTTGCTTTTATTTTTTTGCTCCTTGTCCTTGACATTGACCATTTCTGCCAAAGTTACGGTACGAAGACTCTCTTTTTCATCTTTCATACCCGACATTGTTTTCAGATAATCGAGAACCTGATCTTTATACATCAATGTATCGGCCAGTCCGCAACGGACATACTCCGGAGCGGAAGAATAGTCCATATTCTTATCGGCCATCGCATTCAAAGAATCGGTCGGAATGTGTCGGGATACGGATATGTCGCTTACCAGTTGATTCCAAATCGATTGTATATAAGCCAACGTTTGTTCTTTGTTTGCCTTGCTCATTTCATTGGCGATGTAGGGTTCTACGGCCGATTTATAGGTTCCTACACGAAAAACCTGCATTTCAACGCCAACCTTTTTCATCAGGTCTTTATAGAACATAAGCCGACTTGCCATTCCATGCCAAGAGATGTTTCCTGACGGATTGAGTATCAGTTTATCGGAAACACTGGCCAGATAATAGGTGCTTTGGGTATAATTATCGCCGTATGCGATGATGAATTTTCCGCTTTCCTTGAAATCGGAGAGTGCCCGTCGTATCTCCTGCAAAGAGGCTGTCGAACAGGCAAAGCCTCCGGCATTGAGATAGATACCTTTGATATTTTCGTTTTCTTTCGCCTTTTTGATAGATTCGATAATATCGTCCAGTCCGTTGACGGTTGTATTGTCTCCGAATAATTGACCGAACGGATTTTCTTGACTCCGTTCCGATACAATCCCCTTGAGCTCTAAGACATAGATGGAATTATTTTTAACAACAGTCTCAGTCTCGGACGTTGCCCATATTCCGATTAAAGAAATGATTCCAAATCCTACAATAACAGCACCTGTAACGAGTATGCCGACAATGGTCGCCAGTGTAAATTTAAAAAAATCTTTCATACGTATGTACCTTTATGTTTTTGATATTTTCCAAGCTTTCTACCGCTGATCATCGGCCAACTCTATCACTTCGAGGTCTTTGAATCGACCCTCCTCGACAGAAAAACGAACCAATGTCCGCTGTTTATGAAATCCATACTTGCCGGCAGCTCCGGGATTGATGTGTAATAGTTGTAACTTTTTGTCATACATTACTTTAAGAATATGCGAATGTCCTGAGACAAAAAGATCCGGTGGATTCCTGAAAATCTCCGGCACGACGGCCGTGTCGTACTTGCCCGGATAACCGCCGATATGGGTGATCCATACATCGGCCCCTTCTATCGTAAAACGTTGGTTCTTAGGATATATAGTGCGCAGTTCTTGCCCGTCTATATTCCCGTAAACAGCCCTTAGTGGCTTAATGGCTTCAAGCCGTCGAGCCACTTCGAGAGAGCCAATATCGCCAGCGTGCCATATTTCGTCGCAAGACTCGAAGTAGCGAATATACCGGTCGTCCCACCATGCGTGTGTATCCGACAATAAACCAATGCGTTTCATCTGTACGAATTTAAGTCCTACAAATGTACATTTTTTTTCAGAATAAGAGCCTCGCTATAAAATAAAACCCGTCTTTCCATTATCGGAAAGACGGATTTAAAAACGCCGAATTCTGTAAAATATCTATTCGACATTATCTTTTAATTGCTTCCATATTGAGGTGTAAATTCCGAAAGAAAAGAGTGAGTATAGCAGGAAGAGACATATATAAACCATATAATACCACACACTATTTATGAAAACTCGCGATATGATGATAAGTATCGAATATATTATCCCAGATACGAAAAACATACCGAAAATACACCATTTATTTCCATCGGTTGCCCGATACGAGGCCCGAAGTGCCTCTATGGGACTTTTTTGCTTTTCTATTAGGAAATATGGCGATAATCCCCATGCCATGGCCATGACTATACCTGGTATGACAAAAAAGAGTAACGATGCGATGAGTGCGGCATACATGATGCCGACCAATATGAAATACTCACTCATATATTTTCGATATCGGGGATTAAAAATATGAGAGGGATTAATAGATTCCCCCTTAGACATTTGTACCGGCAAAAGTGTCATGGCAATCATCGTACCTATGTTCAGATAAGGAATCCATATCGTCAAGAAATAAAGTAGGATACACCCCAACAGCGGGAAAAAATTTCTCCCCGCATATACCAAGCCCTCTCGAAAGGTCGCTCCAAAACGTAGTTTCTGTTTTTTTCATAGTAAAAAAATTTAATACAACAATATACAAATATATCGAAGTTGTATTAATGATAATCAAATATATAATAAGAAACCGGCTTTCTATTCGAATTTAACAGTCCTTGCCGGACGAATACGTGAAATGATATAAGAGGGAGCTATGAGCATAAATATCGAAACAAGAAATGCCGCGATATTCAAAAGTATGAGATAACCTATATGGAAAGTTATAGGTACAGCCGGAATGTAGTAAACCTCAGGATCGAGTTTGATAATCTGGAAATAATATTGGACTAAACATAACGATATGCCGCATATGTTTCCCCACAACATACCCCGTCCGACAAGAAATGCTGCAACGTACAAAAATATTTTGCGAACCGATATATTTCCGGCTCCGAGCGTTTTTAAAACACCTATCATACGGGTATGTTCGAGAATGATGACAAGAAGCCCCGAAATCATGGTAAACCCAGAGACAAGCGACAAGAGTATGAGAATGACCCATACATTCATATCGAGAAGGTCGAGCCAATTGAAAAGCTGTGGATTCAACTCCCGTATTGTATGGGCAAAATAGGGATTATTGTAATGATCTTTCAGCAGCAACAAAGCTGTATATAATTGGTCGTTGACACTTTGAATAGCATCGATGTCCTTCAATCGGATTTCTATTCCGCTATATTGGTCGGCAGCCCATCGGTTGAGTCTCTGTATATGACGGACATCGCCAAAGATGAATATCTGGTCATACTCCGTCAAATTGGTCTGATAAATCCCCGAAACGGTAAATTTCCGGGCACGTATGTTTTCCTCCACAAAATAGCAGTAAATGGCATCACCTACGTTCAGATGCAGCTTATCAGCGATATAACGGGATATAAGTATTTCATTTCGGGCCGATTCCCCGGCAAGCTGCGGCATACGGCCGTTTGTGAGGTGCTCTTCAAGAAACTGAGTCGGATATTCGGCTGTAATTCCTTTCAAGGTAATACCGAGGAAATCGGTATCGGTTTTCAAAATTCCCGGTTTTGTAGCAAACAAGGTGTAATTGTCGATTTGCGGGAATTGCGCCAATAATGTGTCGAGAGCAGGAGAGAGGGCGATAGGAGAGGTTTCATAAGAATTCTGATAGGGAGATCCCGTAATCTGTATATGGGAACCGAAACCTATGACTTTACCGCTGATTTCTTTTTTGAACCCGATAACAATCGATACGGACAGAATCATAATGGCCATACCCAAAGCGACACCCCATGTCGCAATGCGTATGGCCGGAGGTATTTGTTCCGAACCAGTCTTTTTTCCAGCTCGGGAATATATACGTTTGGCAATAAACAGTTCTACACTCATAAGACGCGCCTGGGATAGGCTTCGAGCGCCTTTTGTAAGACAACCAAAGCCTTAGCCAAATCGTCTTTTTTCAAGACATACGCCAGCCGCACCTCATTCTGTCCCAATCCCGGTGTCGTATAGAACCCCGATCCGGGAGCCATAAATACGGTTTGACCTTCGTATTCGAAATGTTCAAGACACCAAGCACAAAAATCGTCGGCGTTATCGACCGGCAACTTGGCCATTGTATAAAACGCTCCCATAGGAATGGGCGAATAACAGCCCGGTATACGGTTTATCCCATCGATCAAGAACTTTCTCCGTTCGACGTACTCATTATAAATTTCCGACATATATTCGGCCGAAGCATCAAGAGATGCTTCGGCTATAATTTGCCCGATTAAAGGTGGACTGAGGCGAGCCTGACAGAATTTCATGACATTTTTCTTGAGCTCTTCGTTCTTGGTGATCAGCGCCCCTATGCGTATTCCGCATTCGCTGTATCGTTTCGATACCGAATCGATAAGTACGACATTATTCTCAATTCCTTTCAGGTGGAAAGCCGAAATGTAGGCTGCACCCGTATAACAGAACTCGCGATATACTTCATCGGAAAATAGAAATAAATCGTGCTTCTTTACAATATCGCGTATCTGGTTCATCTCTTTCTGTGTGTAGAGATAACCGGTCGGATTATTGGGATTACATATCAAAATGCCTTTGGTGCGGGGAGTAATCAATTCTTCGAACTTCTCGATAGGGGGGAGTGCAAACCCTTCATCGATCGAAGAAGGCAAGGTTTTGATGACAGCTCCGGCCGAGATAGCAAATGCCATATAGTTGGCATACGCCGGTTCGGGAACGATAATTTCATCACCTGGGTCGAGACAGGCCATAAAAGCAAAGAGTACAGCTTCCGATCCGCCGGTTGTAACGATGATGTCATCGACCGCGACATTGATGTTGAATTTGGCATAATAACCGACCAACTTTTCCCGGAAACTGTAAATACCCTCACTCGGACTATATTCCAGAATTTTACGCTCCAAATGACGAGCTGCATCAAGTCCCACTTCGGGGGTAGGCAAATCGGGCTGGCCGATATTCAAATGATAAACTTTTATTCCGCGTTTTTTGGCTTGATTGGCTAATGGAACAAGTTTGCGAATAGGAGAGGCGGGCATGATTTTCCCCCGCTCAGATATCTTTGGCATAATAAATATTTGTCGCTATAATTTTTTAATGTGGCAAAGTTATAAGATTTGCAGCACAAAAATAAGAAAAAAGAGAATTAAAAAACGAAAAAATAGAAAAGACTATCAAATGATAGTCTTTTCTATTTTAGGTACTCAAACCTTTCAATCTGAGATATTATGCTAAGAACACCTTATTCAGAAATTTGTCTCTTCAATGTATTTTCATATGCCGAAATAATTTGTTGCATACCCTCGGTCGGCTCCTGCGGAGAAATAACGACTTCCAACTTACCGATAGTCGAGTTTTCTCTCCGTCTCCTTTTAGCGTTCGGAAAATCGATAAGCAACTCATCGTTTTCAATAGAAAGTTGAAATTCTGCAGTAAACGTTGCCTTTTCTATTTGGGTAGCAGTAATGGGCACAAGAGAAATAAGAGGAACTTGTATATTACATTTTACAACAGTTCCTTCATCGTTTAAAACCGGATAATCGAGACTTATTGTCTTCGGATGTAGTGTTTTTTCTTCGCTTATGCCATTATCATCATTAGGGTATTCATAGAAATACTTGTCAAGTATCTGCCTGTTTTTTTCGCATAAGACGTCGGTCGCCTCCGAAATAGCTTGATAAATAGCTTCTACAAACGATTTAAACAAAATCATAAAACGTTATTTTTTCAGTTGTTCCAATTTATTCATAGCTTCAGAGACTTGTGATCGACTGTTATCTCCCAATCCAATAGCAGCATGGCAATTTGGACAAATAAATTTCATCCCGTTCAAAAGTTTCTCTATCTCAAAAGGAATCGGTGTCTTACACACCGGACAAGGTATACTTTGCATTTTATATCTCTTTTTACTGTAATTCTTTATTCACAGGACGAGGTTGGATCGCATTCGTATAAAGATCGATTATTGATAATACGCCTTTAGGTAGAGGCAAGGGACCTGCCGTGATTTCAACATTTAAGTTGGTTGATTCTTTTTTATTTCTATTACCTTTTTGCCCCATATTATTTCCTGAGGAAATTCGTCCTTTTAGAACGGCTTTTCGTTCTACTAAATTTGTTTTTAATTTGGCGTCATAGGAGCTCAATGAGGTTATTTCCATTCCGAAATTTAATTTTATCTCATTGACGGCGAGAGAGTTCATAGGTAATAAACAAAGTAGTGGTACTTGAAATACCAATTCCGTCTGCTGAAAATTCTCATTATCATTTTCTTCTATCACACTTTTCGTTATTGTCATTGGAATCATAACAGGCTTATATATTCCGTTTTCAAGAGAAAAACAATAATCAAGTAAGAAACGGGCTTGCCCGCTCAACATCATGACATTAGCTTTAGAAGCCGCGACAAGAGGAGCTATGAGAACCGATTCTATATTCAACTCCGCATGAAACTTCGGTACATACCGTTCTGAATTTTTTACCATCTAATATGATAATTTTTCCAACAAATAATTTATTATGTGGGTTTCTGATTAACAGGCATTTCAATAGGTTGTATTGCCTGTGTAAACGCTTCTATAATGGTATTTACTCCTTTGGGAACAGGCAATTGTCCGGCATGTACATTCACTGTATATTTGGCCGAATTACTTTTCTCGTAATGGGTATCGTGTGTGGCCGAGTCCTTAGATGAATAACTGGCCGATCCTTTGATAGAAACGGAAAGAGGACCCCAACCCAACTTTGTATCAATTGATGCTTCACCTTTCTTTTCCGTTTCTGTCGAGGTTTTTTCTGATTCAGAGAAACTCGATTTTACTTCCATTTCAAATCCGATATCGACAGTATCTACGGCTAAGGAATTGATAGGAATAATCGTCAACATCGGTAAATTGAATTTTGTCGTAACTGTCTGTATAACCGGTGCCATTATTTCTATTTCTTGGCCCTTGTCGTCTTTATCCTTTTTTTTCTCATAACCTAATACACCTCTCTCCAAACTCATCTCTATCATGACAGGTTTATAATTGACCTGTTTGGGGAGTTTATCTGTTGCAGGAATTTCAATTCGTTCAAAACAAGTCTCTAATAAAAATTTTGTCTGGGTAAGGGCCATTGCCGCATTAGCCTTGGCAGCTGCATTTAAAGGGCCACCTATCAAGTCCTCCATAGGAAGTCCTGAAAACTGTTGGCTCATTGAGAGAAGAGCATTTTCCATAATTCGATATGATTTAGTTTATAAATAATTCTCCATATCTTTCTCTTCCACCAATTCTTTTTTGATGCATTTCTATGCGGATCAAAACGAATGATAATAGGGTCGGACATGCGAGATAAATCTGTGATGATTTACAAATATAAATAATAACCGCAAAAAATCAAAATAATATTGATTTTTTGCGGTTAAAATATAAAATTAATTCAGCCTATAGTCTATACAGATTAGATAAGAGGGCGGTGCGCCGGGAATATTTGTTCCCGTTCCGTCATACAAAAATTGGTTCAGATTGTTTGCTATAATAAAATCCTGCTCTGTGCAATATGGAAAATAGTAATTTCTTTGACGATTGAGAAAAATGCCTCCATGATTGGCACCGACAACCCAATTTTGTTTCAGCCTCACCACAAAGTGTCGCATTTGTATATTTCCCCCGTTCGGATTATAAACGCCCAATAAACAGCCGGGGGGAAGGGATAAAAAACACTGATAGTTTAAGTAATCCACAGGAGTATAAGCAAGCCCGTTTTGTTGGAATACGGCTTCTATTTGAAAGATTCTTTTTCCGGTTGCTTTCTCTATCAATTGTGCGGCAAAAGCCGCACAAGGAGCTAAACCGCCATAGGAGGGCGATGACATTAATTGTCGTAATTCATCCTTTTTAGACAATGCGAAATCAGATATTTTACGAGAATCTTCTGGCGCAATCATAACAAACAGTATTTATTTACCATATTTTTCTTTCCACAGATATTTGAAAAACAGCATATTCCCCAACAAATAACGTCTCCACATGCGGCGAGGCTCTTTCAGTAGGCGGTAAGCCCATTCCATACCATGTTTCTGCCAGGCTTCGGGTGCCCGTTCTACCGTTCCGGCAAAAAAGTCGAAGACGGCTCCTATCGTACCGATATGACCTTTTACATCGAGTTCATCGTAGTGCGTATATGTCCATTTTTCTTGTTTGGGAGCAGTCATACCCACCCATAATAAATCGGGACTAACCCTATTTACGGTATCAACCATTTGTCGGCTTTCTTCATCAGAAAATTCCGGCTTATAGGGTGGTGAATAGGTTTCTACCCGAATGTTGGGATATACATCACGGGCTTTTTCTTTAATGAGATCGAGCGTTTTTTCACTGGCACCGAGAAAAAAACAGGTTCCCCCTTTACGGTTGAGACGCTCCATTTCAAACTCGAAAAGATCCCAACCCGGAATACGTTCGATTGCTTCTTTACGCAACCAACGAAAAGCCAATACGATACTCTCTCCGTCAGGAATAAGAGCACCACCATTTAATAAAGCTTCTGCAAAAAGCGGATCTTTCTGCGCATTGTTGTATGAATGGGCATTAATCGTATTGATCAGCAATTTACCCTCGGGTAAAGACGCCAATTCAGTTCTACATCTTAACAGAGAAATTGTTTTAAGTTTTATCATGTAAATTCAAAATTAGAGCATTTATCGAGAATCTTTTATCATGATTGAATAGTATATCGATTGAGAATATCTGTCATTTTATGTTCAAAAACCGATAATGTAAAATACTTTTTATATCTCAAATATCCCGCATTTCCCATATTATGCCGAAGTTCTTCATTATCTATCAACACAGCTATTTTTTCAGCCAAAGCACCGGCATTTTGTTTCGGAACAATATACCCTGTAATGCTATCTTCTACGATATCTTTTATACCACCTTCATCTGTCGACACAATGGGCAACTTATATTGCATGGCTTCGAGATTGACTATCGGAAACGATTCATTGTGATAGAATGTCGGGAATACGAAAATATCGGATTGGGCCCAATAAGGCTGTTTTTCTTGACCATACTTACTGCCGGCATATACGACTATATCGTCCAACTGCCGTTCTTTTACAGCTCGATTGAATATTTCAGCCGAAATTTCTTTCGTTTCACCGCCTACAAAAGTACACGTTATCGCATAGCCACGGCTTTTAAGTATTTGCAAGGCATCGAGCAGAACATATACGCCTTTGGAAATAATCAGATTGGATAAATATAAAATTTTAATCGGCCTGTTATCTCTGATAAAACAAGGTTCTTCGGTGAATAGTTCCGGAATACCATTCGGACAAATTTCAACGTTCTCTTTATCGACGTATTTGGAGAAGTCCTGATACAAAAATTTGGAGAGAAGTATGACTTTTATGTTACGGAAAAAACGTTTATAGCAGAAATCGAAAAGTGGCTTTTGCTGGTAATTCGATACCCCTTTGTTATGATAATGTACTACAACACGCGCCCCCATCGATTTAAGCATCTGCACCACGACAAAATCTTTGAGGAAAGCTCCGCCTCCGGCATTGGGAGTAACATATACCAAATCGGGACGGAATGTCATATATTCTTTGCGAATGCGACGGAGCAAACGGGAAAAGTCAACAAATTTTGCCAAGCGTACTTTCCCTATATCCTCCAAGTTGGCTGCCGTAGCCAAGTTGATATATCGACAATCGAATGCCTCGTTCACCAATCGGCTATCATGAATATATTTCCCCACCATCGCAGCTCCATGTACCGGTGGTGGCATATGCATGATGAAAAGTATGCGAGGTAATTTTTCTTTTACAATTCCCATGATGAAATTTTCTTAATACTTTTGGCCGGCGTTCCGGCAATGATTGATAGGATGTGAAGTACTCTTTTAAAGGGAGATGTCATTCCCAATAGTTGTGTAATTGGTAATAAATTTGAATCTTATATATATTTTATTCTCAAATTCAATCCCTATTATATTGTATAAATTGTTGTTAATCAATCATTTCTACCCCCCCCGTTGAGATTTAACAAACAACCCTTTCACTATAATCTCTGGGATTGAAAGTCTAATGCTCCACTTAAATCCCAGTACTGGAAAAAGAATTCGGAATAGTCGAGACCGAAATGAAGCCGGTTTGGGGGATTTCAGTTGCTTATTGTTTTGAATGGCTTCATCGTATGGGCGTACAATAGTTCCGATTTCCGGTAAAATCTCTTTATAGAGTTTTTGACCTTTTGTGGTATTCACTAAGAATAACGATATTCCGGTCTTGGGATCGATTGGCACTACCGAACGGTCTATACCCCAAAAATCACCCAACGTAATATCGCCAATACGTCGGGATTGTGCAAACGGACATATGTAACAACTGTCTCGATAAAATAGCCCTACGAAAAAACCTTTTGAATAATAATCCCTATTAAGAGGTCGTTCAAATATCGTTAAGTCTCCTTTTTTTACAGAGAATAGATAACGAGTACTTTCTCTGAAATCGATGCGATCGGCATCGGAATTTAAAATCCTTTTAGGAAGACTAGCTTGTAGCATCGCATTTGATGGCACACCATGACAAACCAAATCTATTGTCATTAAATTTTCATCATGATTTGCAAAAGCATTTTTTATACCGGCAACCTGACAAGGTGTTCCAATAAAAAGAACTTTCAATCCATTCTTTAAATCATTGGATATGTTTTTGTAAATACCGCGCATATTGCTTTGTACATATTTCGATCCACGCAAGGCATCTAACTCTTCATGTGTAGTGCAACGTATATGATTGAAGCGAAACCCGGATACAAAACTTGCTCCGTACACAATACCACCGTTATTTATCACATATTCGGACAATACTGTCGCCAACCCGCCCGATGAACTTTTAATACGTATCGGTTCACTTTTTCGCCAAGCAGCTAATACTTCCACGGGATATTTTTGTTCCGGTAAATTGTTGACAGGGCAGATTTTTACACAAGATTTACAGTCGATACACTTTGTCGTATCGATTTTCGGAACAAAATGTCCTACGGTATTTTGTTCGAAATGTATACATGATACAGGACATTTGTCGATACATGCAGCACACCCGAAGCATTTTTTTTCGTCACAAATTTTGTCCATGTCAGGATTCTGTTAATGCCATTTGAATAAATGTTTCTGAACGATTCAAAAATCGGGATTTCATAGATTCTATTTTTACCCAATCAATTTCTGATATTTGCTCTCCTATATAATCACCTGCAGAATGAATATATCGATTCGAAAGTTCAAACATAGATAATAAACTTTCCATACGAGAATTCACTTTATGTCTGTTTCTCCCAAATACATAAAATGGCTTATGAAACATAATAGAAAATGCTGTCCCGTGAAATGAGTTAGACACAAAAGCACTGCAATGGTAAATTAATGAGATAAACTCACAAGGGCCGGTCTTGGTAAAATGTTTATCGGCATAACGAGTCTGATAGGCCCTATCGGATATAGAATACATTTTCAGCCCTTTGTCTTTTGCATATTTGATCGCGAAATTTTTAAGTTCGTTGTTTCCCTCAAAATCGTATATCAACAGGTAAGGTTCATTAGTTTCATTCATAGGCTTCATCAATTTTTTCCACTCATCGACCGAGAGTAAAAAAACAGGATCCAGAACCCAAGTTCCGTCTATCCCCATTGTTCGTAGTATATCTATTCCATGATATTCTCTCACCGAAACAGCATCGAATTTGCTAAGAGAGCGGGCTATGCGTTCACAATTCTCTTCATCGATATCGATATAAGAGAAACTAGCCGCATATGATATGCGTTTTCCTGAATCGACAAACTCCAAATAAAATACCGGATCTCGACCAGCTTCGTAAAATATATTCCATATCTGGTCACTGCCCACAATATACACATCGGCTTCCGGTGGATTTTTTTGCAACTCATCAAATGTATGATAAAGCTGTGTCGTCTCGTGCAACATATGGTGAGTAAAATTATCGAACAATCGTTTGTTGGCCAATGTCGTTTGGCGTTGAAGGAATTTCAAGATACGATATACAACGCGGGTCAAAGCATAACGACTCATTTTTGACTCGGGATTGACCCACTTGTAATTATATTTTCGGGTTAAATACTCTGGCTGATAGTTTATAATCTCTACATCATGACCTAGTTGCGAAAGATAAGTCATCAATGCATAAGCTTGTAACGAAGCTCCGTAATTATAAACATTATATGTTGTTAGCGTCTTTATTTTCATAATTTTTCAATATGATTAATAAGAGATTTCATAAAATCTTCATATTTATATAACATCATATTATTCTTTAACTTTATCGGATAAACGACCGATATTGAAGATGAGATATTCTGCATCAACATGGTTAATTCTTTTGAAACCATAGGGTCAAAAGTATATCCGTTTTTCCCGTTCTTAACTAAACAAGAAGAGCCGGCTTTATTTGAAACAAGTGCAATACACCCGGCCAAAAGTGCTTCATTGGTTACAGCGCCAAAAGGCTCTTGATAGCTGGCTAAAACAAAGCAATGAGCGATGTTGTACCATACATTTAGATCATCTCCTTCTAAACGCCCCGTAAACAAAATATTTACAGATAATTTTTTAGCTAATTCTTTTAATAGAATACTTTCCGGACCATCACCTACAATGATTAATATGTTTCTATTTTGATCAAGTTGTGAAAATGCTCGTATTATAATATCGACATTTTTAATCTTTACCAATCGCCCGACATATAGGAATACGCATTTATTTTCTAGATGTTTGTCTTTTAAAATCTGATTACTTAAATCAATGGTTCGGGTATATTCTTCACGAGCCTTATTATCTGGTTTTATGATGGGAAACCAAACACCTTTTTGGTATTTATCTTGGTACCACTTTTGCACCTTTGGTTCTACAAGAATTATTTCATCGATTAGAGGAGCTATAATTTTACGAGACCACTTATGGAATTGGGAAAAATCGTTGTTATCTGCAACCATATTGTAACTATCATCGCATATCGATACAATTTTATAATTTCCTCTCGTAAAAAAACGATGTAATAAAACAAATATCGCACCGATACTGAATTCTTCTACAAAAACAACATTTGGTCTAAACTCATTCAATACTTTCCAATATCCCGAATTAAATGTTCTGCCTTTCCATTGAAATAACTCTTTCAAATAAATGGGAGAGAAACAGAATTGCGAAGAAATCCTCTCATAGTCAAATTGCTGCGAACGAAGATTCTTATAACGCAAACATATCTTTGTGTCAAAAGCCTTGTACAGGTCATTAAAAAATGATATTCTATATGGAGCTATTGTCGAGTGGAAGATTAGCAACTTTTTCATTCTTCTGTATTTCAATCAATTCTATTAGTTATCAAACTAAAATATTCACGACCTTTATCAGATATTACTTTCGCAGGTATTCCAACGGCTACACTATTATCGGGAATATCTTTGGTCACAACAGCATTTGCACCAATAACGACATTACTACCAATTGTTATATTTCCAAGAACCTTACAACCGGTATATAAAACAACATTATTTCCTATGGTTGGCGCCCCCTTATGTCCATGTACAGTTCCTACTGTTACTCCATTATATATGATAATGTTATCTCCCATAATAGCAGTAGATGCTATTACAATATTGGAGAAATGCGCAAAAGTAAGACCTTTTCCGATTTGAGTGGTCACAGGAAGCTGAATACCTGTCAAGTACTGATTGTGTTTATATATGATATATGATATATGATATATGAACTTAAAAAATAGCGATTTCTTGGATTTAAAATACCCGCACACTCTGTACCAAAATGTAATTTTAAATGAAGCATTGAATAATAGACGTTTTAAACAATTCCATTTGGAGGGAGGAGACAGTCTTGATAAATCGCTTTTTATTAATACCTTAAGATGGTTATATTTCATCACAGATTAGTTATTTGCTTGCTTTTACATGTTTAAAATAAGATAAATAGGGGGACATATAACCCAGTATATGGGATATATAATTTTTTCTTGAAAAGATCTTTTTCCATTGATCTGGATAAATATCATTAGGATATTTCCCTTTTTGTAAAGGCCAAATTGATGGACAAAAGGTATTGCTCAAAGTATTTGGATCCATCAATGCTGCCATAATGCTAAACGAACTATTACAAACAATGTGATAATCGCACGATGAAATCATTTCAAAATCTACTAAGAGAGAATGATGTGTCAATACACTCTCATATTTTTCCGAGAAAGATTTTACCAATGATGTCAATTTATCATAGAAAATTAAAAATACAATAGGTTCATTTCTTTTCTTATTTTTAAGTATTTCATTTGCGGCATTGTACCAATAATCTTTATTAAGCATGAATCCTTTGACTCGGTAATCGAGAGCATTTCTGAAATGTATCGAGCAAAATTTTGTGTTCGGAGGATATTTTGCCTTAATTTCTGACAATGCTTTTTCTGCTTTTTTCAGAATTTCTGCTGGCAACGTAAACCATTCTCTTACTTCGTCAATACGATGCATAAAATACAAAGGGGATATATAATGCCCTAACATTAATGTATTATCCATTACTTCGTACGCTGTTTTCTGTATTGAACTTTTGGATTGATAGTTGGTTATTTCTTGAAAATTAGCATAATTCGATAGCTCCGAGACTATCTCTTGTCTAATTTTAGGGAAAATAGATGTCAGAGTATTTCCAAACTTCTCATCTGTATCATTTTTAAGAAATTGATTATCATATTCATTGCATACACCAAATTCAAACCCTTTATCCAATGCAATACTTTTAACTGCTGCATAAGCAAACATTTGGTTACCTAACTGATCGCTTAATTTTACAACTAACATATAGAACTGAGAATTTTATTTTTTTCATTGAACACAAATACTTAGAATATTTATTGTCTTTTATGTGATAAAGGGAAAATAACATGATAATGAATGGCTAAAAAATGTATAATAGCAGAAAACAAACCTTCATATTTTCTATAGTAATGAAAAAATTCCAAAGGATTTGAATATCCCAATGGGTGATATAACATTTTACATCTTTTATAAAATGCCTTTAAAGAGTTCTTTTCTACAATAACATTCGAATCATTTACACATTCTCCGGTATATTTAGGTGCTAAATATATTGGGAAATGATGCTTTATTACATTCTTTGCATAATCAATATCCCCTAAACTATGTCTATAATAATAGTCTAATTTTCCACATTTTTTATATATAATTCGCGGTATCAATACACAATTACCCCCAAAGGCATCGCATTCTTGAAGAGTTCCATTGGGGTGAAGAGCTTTCTTTTTGTAATCCGCACCAAATGTTGTAAGATTATGGTTATCAGGAGAACAAGAAGCCCCAACTATTAATGCTTTATTTTTCTGAAGATTCGAGCATTCCAACATCATAGATAATGTGTCAGGAAAAAGATATGTGTCGTCATTGAGCCATAAATAATATTCATAATCAATTTTCTCTGCTACACTCCATGCCGTGAACATTCCTCGATTCCAATATAGCTCTCCATTACCTTGTATAATATTTACATCGGGAAAATACGATTTTACAGCCAATGAAGTTCCATCAATAGAACCATCATCAACTAAATAAACATCGCAAGTAATAGATTGTTTATACAGATTCTGCAAACAATGTAATGTTTTTTCCTTACGATTATGACATGTAATAAGTACTGCAATTTGATTCATCTAAACTTATTTGGCTTAAAAAAATAAAAAACACTATGTATATACTTGATTGTATAACTATATAAACGAGGGAAATATATATAGTATAATATAATCAATTTATTATACCATTTCAAATCTAATTTTTTTAGGTATTTCTTACTCACTTTAAGGCGATTGATAATCTCTGGAATATAAGGTTCGTCACAAGATTCATGCTTCTGTAAATAATTATCCAATGCTAAACGCGCTAAATTCAATGTATAAGCATTAAGCTTTTCGACCATTTCCGGATATTTTTTTTCAGCAAATTCTAGGCGTTCTTTGAATGCTAAATAGGTTGACATCCATTTAAATGGTCTATAAGAACGAGAAAGCGTCGCATCATTAAAATAATAATAATATAGAGGCTCTGCAATTGCTCCTATTTTTTCTGCTCTATCATAAACTTCATGAACTATCGCAACATCCTCAGCAAATACTCTTCCCGGAATGAACCAAACATCTTTCCAAAGATCTCGTTTATATATTTTTTCCCATACTTGTGATCCTAAAGTATCACTCAATAACATACGCATCACCACTTGTTTATCCACAATCCCTGTTTTATCGAAATTAACAAATATGTCCATTTCCTTTTGTGATTTGTTGGAATAGACACAATAGTGATTTAGAATTATTAAATCGCAATTTGTATGATCAATAAAATCGACAACTTTTGAGTAAAAATCAAGAGAGATGTCGTCATCAGGATCAATAAAACTTATGTAATCCCCTGTTGCATACTTTAAACTGACATTCCTAGCTACACTAAGACCTCCATTGGAAGTATGTATGACTTTGACATTCGGATGCTTTTCAGCAAAAGAATTACACATTTCTCCTGTTGAGTCAGTAGATCCGTCATCTACTATAATAATTTCTAAATTGTTATATGTTTGATTAATAATAGAGTGAAAAAATCGTGGCAAATATTTCTCCACATTATAAGCCGCAACCAATACGGATATCAAAAGGTTTTTCATCATGAAAAATATTAGTTCGAAGTAACAGTTTTTCTCGAAGTATCGCTATATTGTAATTTCTTTTCTATTTCATATCAAATTTATATAGAGTCTTCTCTTTGTTATCCTTAAAAAATTTATCTATCTCTTTCTCTAATTTGGAAGAACGGATATGTGAACAATGTTCTTTTATCACTTTCGCAGGACTTCCAGCTAATAGAACTGCTTTACGATAAGTCGAGAAATCTTTATTTACCAAACTTTTATTGCTGACTACTGCATGGTCGGGAATAACCGCATTCTTTACAATAGAACAATTATTTCCAATCCATACAGAATTGCCAATAATTACCTTGCCATCTTTACGGTGTATAATTCCCTGATCACAAATATAATGGAAATTAGTATCACATATAATACTTCCAAAAGCAAATCTAGTTTGATTTCCGATATATAAATCATTATTTATCAACATTTTACACCCCCCCCAATTTCTATATGCTTTCCAAGTTCTGCAATACCGGAAATACGGAATACGCCCCCTGGACTAACTCTTATAGGACCATTAATTATCAAACATCCATTTATCATGAACAACATCGATGGCATTTTCGTAGGGACAAAAAAATCTTCATTATACCCCCATTTAATCAACCCAAAACGAGATGGAACATTAAGTTGTATATGAGAACGTGATAATTTAAGTTCTGTTTTATTGTATATAACCAAAGGTAGATGGATTGCGGATCTAAAAGGTAACAACCGGAAATTGGCTACAATAGTTTTATAATAACAAAAATGATATTTTAAATATATCCGTTTTATTTTTCTGAGAAAAGAGATGAGATTTTTCATGTTATATAATTATTTACCAATAACAAGCATTTTCAACTTTCAAGCTATGTGCATTTTTATACTCTTCTGGACGAACCCATGCCGGATTAATAAATAATTTTTGATAAAAATCTCGAGGTAACCCACATTTTATGGCTTGTAGAGGATCTTCCCAGCGACTCCCTTTTATTCCGAATAATAACTGTAATTCTCCGCCGAAATGAACAACTTTTTTCTTTTGCCGTTTGGCATGAGCCGCGAGAGGGAAGCCATACGCACCACAGCCTATGAGGCAGATGTCATAATCAGTACGATCCATCTCGTTTTTCATATATTGCAAAGCCTCAAACCAATCAGCAAAACCATTCGATTCCCCACCCAAACTTTGTACCGCTTTGATCACTTTTAAGTCGAATTCCGGTAGTACATCGGGATTATCAAATAATTGTTCTCTTCGCTGATATTGCTTTATAATTAATTCGGCGAACGGGTGAATGACAAGCACCTTTTTCCCTTTTAAAATCCTGCTCCAGGGGCGAGTCGATACAAAAGGAGAATAAGTATACAGCGGCACATATAAGGGCGATGACATATAGGTCTCGACATATCTCATTAAAGGCTCGACCGATGAAAAGACTCCGCAAATATCCATTTCCTTGGCATCATCGAGCATCAATCGGCAAAATTGCGAAAGTTTTTCTTCGGTAGGAGGGAAAAAACCACTCCATTGTTGCATTTGCATCATAATGTTATGATTCCACCACCATTCCGGCTCTTGCCCTTTTATAAATCGGTAGATGGAATGTGTTTTCGTGGTTATTCCTAAATAATTAACCACCATTGAGAGTTCCGTGGCACCATACCGCCCTATCATACAAGGCTTATCATCAGCCAAAAAATTGTATATAATATCCGATACCTTATCGGGATTTACTTCTTGGAGTAATTTTTCTCCTATTGGAGGAAATATTTTTGTATAACTTTTTCGCAATGCTTTAAGAACAAATACAGTAAGTCTCATAATAAAATTATATCAAATATTGAATAAGTGTACGGGGTAATAAGTCTGCAATGGGAGGGAAAAATCCACCACCTCCTATATCGTCAAATGTAACTAAAAATCGAGTAAAAAAGAAAATAAAAATACCCCATGCATATACAGTATTTACAGGTTTATATTTTACCATAAACAACGGTAATACGAATGGCCAAATACAAAATCTCATCACATATATGCGAGTCATAATCTCAGGTAGAAGATTATAGATGAGAATGCAAATT